>Ga0187860_1000018_pt1 | contig 146211 bp, 142 predicted proteins | sample June2016WEW_10_4_FD_132981 | JGI IMG/M metagenome (GOLD analysis project Ga0187860, IMG submission 132981) | Peatland microbial communities from SPRUCE experiment site at the Marcell Experimental Forest, Minnesota, USA - June2016WEW_10_40 | ecosystem: Environmental > Terrestrial > Soil >...
CATTCATCACCCATAGAGTGCCGCGAAGCACGGAACCTGTGACGCTCGCGCCGCTCCCAAGTCCAGTACCGACCAGCCCGACGGATCGGTTGCTCCTATCGGCCAACAGCAGGAGCCCGCGGATATCGTGGGTCCATTCCTGCTACCGCCCACAGTGAGGGCGGAAGCAGAGGCTCGGGTGGCGCTGGCTCAGCGGAGGGCGTGTCGGATTGGGCTTGACGATCGTACACGTGAAGCGTACGGTTGACGTTACGCTCAACCTAGGAGTGGTCGAAGTGGAACGGACAATCGGCTTGGACAAGGCGCGCGGCAGGCTCGGCCAGCTGGCTGAGGAGGTCCGTGCCGAGAACGCGCCGGTAGTGCTGATGCGCCGCGGCGAACCGCTCGCGGTGCTTCTCAGTCCGGCCGAGTACGAGCGGCTGACAGAAGCCGACCGGCGCGCGGCAGCCGAACAACTGCAGGCCCGCCTGAGCGCGGTGCGCGACACCGTGCGCAAAGCCGGCCTTGATGTCGCCGTCGTTGACGAGGCGATCGCGGCTGCCCGCGCGGCCGAGTGACGCGAGTCGTTCTCGACACCAACGTCCTGGTCTCCGGCTTGGGCTGGTCAGGCCCGCCGGCCGCGATCATCGACGCCGTGACGGCCGGCGAGCTGACCCTCCTGAGCAGTCCCGCACTGATCACTGAGCTGCGTCGCGTGCTCGGCTACCCAAAGCTCGCCAAAGTGTTCGCCGACCCGACCGCGATCGCCAACCTTGTTGAGAGCGCGAGCGTCCAAGTCCTCACAAGCACCCAGCTCCAGGTCGTTGATGACGACAGCGACAACCGTGTCCTTGAGGCAGCACTCGACGGCAGCGCCGACTACATCGTCTCCGGAGACGACGACCTCCTCAAGCTCGGATCGTTCCAAGGAATCCCGGTCGTGACGCCCGCCGCGTTCCTCGCCGGCCACGACCAGTAGCTGCCGTGCCGCCTACCCGTATCTGGCGAGTCCCGCGGCGGCCGGGATGACTGGTGCTGTGCGGTGGTGGACGGTGTCGATGATTTCGGCGTTGTCGATGCCTTGGAGGTAGATCGAGGTGATGCCGAGGTTGGCGTGCCCGAGCTGGCGCTGAATCACCACGATCGGCACGCCCTCGCGAGCCATCTCAACAGCGTGAGCGTGGCGGAGCTGGTGTGGCGGAGCTGGTGCGGCGCGAACCGGCGTCTGACACCAGCTTCGACTGCGGTTCGGCGTAGTTGGAAGCGGACCGCGTCCTGTGTCCATGGCCGGCCCTGATTCGGGCCGTTGATGATGCAAAACAGCGCGCCCACGCGCAATTGCTCACGAATCTGGAGCCATGGTTCGAGCTGCTGCCAGCCCCACGCATCCATCCCGACTTCGCGGCGCTTGCCGCCTTTGCCGCGACGCACCAAGATCGCGCCGCGAGCCGGGTCAAGATCGCTCTCACTCAACGCGAGCGCCTCGCTAATCCGAAGCCCCGAGCGCCACAGCACGACGATCATGCCGCGCAACCGATCGGCGACCGGCCCGTCGCCGGCAGCGCGCATCACCCTAATGACCTCCTCCACCGAGGGCGGATCTGCCGGGTAGCGCAACCCTTTGTTCCTCGGCGAGCGACCAGCGTGATACCCCGGGACTGTCGCCGGCGACCGGCGACGACCATTGCAATCCAACAGCGCAGTTTCCACGACTCCTCCTTGGGTTGCTTGACAAGGAGAGAAATCGTGGCCCGGCCCGGCGCACCCGCCCAGCGGCGGGCGCAACCTTTCAGCTGGGCGGTTGCGGTAACGGACGGACGATCACCGCGGGCTCCTGCTAATTGACCAACTCGGTAGTCGGGCCCAGCTCGGAGCACACGCTCCCTGGTCGCGCTGAGCGACGACGCGGCTGGGGGTGGTCGCGTGTCAGTGCTGCGCGCGCGGATTCGCGTAGTGCAGGGGTGCTCAGGGCGTGACCATGTGGGCGTGGATCGCGGCGCAGGCCGCGTGTAGATCCTCCGCGTTGCGGCGAGGGTAGGTATCCGTGTTCCACGCGATCAGTTGCGCGCGGGATGTGCTCTCGCAGAGCGACATGCCTACGAGCGCTTTCGCTGACGCCGCGACAGCCGCTCGCATCTTCGCGACAGAGCTGAACGACAGCAAAGTGTCGTTATCTCCGGCGTACAAGCACATGGCGGCGAATCTGCGAGTGGCGCGCTCGTTCAGCACGCCCATAGCGCCGAGCCCGGTGTCGTTGGTCGTCACCGCCGCACAATCGTGGAAACTGACCGCGTCCGCCAACCGCACGTCAAAACCCCGGGTCGCGCTTGAGGCGCCACAAGCGCCGAGCAAGAGTCCCACGACACAGGCCGCGAAGAAGGCGCCATTACGCCGCATCGCGTGAGATTGTCTCAGAGCCTGGATTCGTAGGACCGGTAGACGTACCGCACCGCACCGCACTCGGGTTTCTGCGGAAGCAGGCGCCGTTGGGGTGCCGACCCGATCGACAGTGCGCTTGAATCTCGGTGCGATAGCCATGTCTCTTCGCACCGCCAGCGCATCACATCCCGACGGCGTGTACCGCACACGCAACCAATTGGTTGGCATAACAGTCGCGAGCCTTGGTGCGGCAGGAGCGATAACGCTTTCGCTGCTACCGAGCAAGGGCCAGATCGCGGGCTTCATTTTCATTGGGCCATTGACCTACCTCGCGTATCGAATGTGGCTGTGTTCGCCTTCGCGAAGACGCGATCATCATCGGTGGGTTTCTTACGAGTCGACAGGTGAGATGGTCAGAAGTCGAGCGCTTCACGGTCGAGTCGGCAGGCCCGTACCCGTGTGTCGGGCGTCTCGTCCGGGTGGGCGGTAAGCGCCCACTGGTCCTAGGCGGTATCGACGCGGGTAGGCGCCCGACCAAGAAGAGCCGTGTTGACACCCAGGCGAAGGTAGACCTGCTCAACGCCGAGCTGGCAAGACATCGCGGCGGCGTAGCGCCCTGATCCCGCGCACTCCAACCGCATGCTCCCTACCGCCAGACCACGGGGTTTGTACGTCCCGCAATGACTGCTCACGCGTGATGTGGAGCGTCTGGGTGGAAGCCGCCGGCTCCTGCCTTCGAGAATTAGCAGGAGCCCGTAGAGGTCGCGCGCCCGCTCTCGCTCCCGCCCAACAGGGGTAACGCGTAGGAGTCGCCGTGAACGACTACGCTGCCAAGCCCTCGTTGTAGCGCTCGACGAACTCACCGATTGCGTCGGGGTCGGAGAGGTCGACGCCAGCCTCCTGGGCGGCGATTGCGAACATCTTTGCCGGCCCCCACGCCGCCGGGTCGTTGACGGCGTCGAGCATCTCCTTGCGGTGGAGCTTCACGGCCGCGACCGCTTCGCGGAGACGCGCAGTGGGGACGTTGCGGCGGTGGCCGGCGTACGTCACCCAGTCCTGCAGCACGTCGGCCACTCGCGCGAAGAACTCAGGCTCGCGTGCGACCTTGCGCGCCAGCCAGTCGGTCATGAAGATCTCGACTACGACCGGGCTCCAGCGCAGCGGGCCGCCGTGGTTGTAGTCGGCACCGAAGTCGATCGCGGCGTGCACCACGTCCTGGGCATCCTCGTCGCCTTGCCAGCGCTGGCCTTCGGGCGAGTCGAGGAACTCGTCAACGAGACGGCGTCGTTCGTCCGCGGTCATCTCCTTGAACGCTTCGGGCAGCACACCACCTTCCGGCAGCAGCGTCATGCGAGTCTCCACGAGCGCGCGCAGATAACGCACCTCGCGGTCCACTGGCGGGTCGTAAGTGTGGTCGAGCACGTCGAGCGCTGCGTCGACGCGAGCGCGAGCCTCGGCGAGATCGAGCTCTCGGAATGCCAGCCCGACCTTGCCCGCACCACGACGGTTGAACTGAGCGCGCACAGAGCTGAGTGTCTGGCGCGCGACGAACGCGTTCTTGGCGAGTCCGCCCATGTTGTGATCGACGTAGACAACGAGTGTGTGCGGCTCGCCGTCGGCCGACGCGAACTCGATCATCACGCTCGCGCCGTCGTCGAAGGCTTGCTCGTAGAGGAGCTGCGCGGCGACCGGCTCGACGCCTGCCAGGTCCGCGGCCCACGCCGGCTCGGGCAGCCCAAGCGCCGCGAGGCGGTCCGCGGCGGCCCGGACAGTCCGGCCGTAGGAAGCCGGGCCAACTGCGCTCAGTGCGCGCAGCGCTGCCAATGCCTCAGTGCTGCCCAGGTTCTCCACGAGGCGTACGAGCTCAGGCAAGAAAAGCGCGTCGACATCGACACCTGGGAGTGGCCGCAAGTGCCACATGCCGATCATGCCCGACGCCCACTGTTCAGCCTCGAGCGCATCGGGAAGTTCGTTCACGTCCGCGACCGCACTTCGCGCCATCTCCTCGATCAGCGCCACGCGCTCGCGGTCCACTGGCTCCCTGTCGGCGCCGCCGAGTCGCGACCGCGGAGCCTTGCGGTCGTGCAATGACTCGACCGATCTGGGCATCGGCCGACAAGCAGTCTTGCGCCGCTGCCGTCGCTGCTGCTGTCGGCGCCGCTTCTCGCTCACGGTCGCAAGGCTAGGCTGGCGACCGGTCGGAAGCGAGCGTGCTCATTGTCGCCGCCGCGAGAGTTTGGTACCTCATTGGTACCGTGGACCTACGAGCTGTTGCGGCCCTGAACGCCAAATAGTCCCATTTGCAGCCACTTCCTGAGGGTGAGCGACGAGATTCGAACTCGCGACCGCCGGGACCACAACCCGGAGCTCTACCAGCTGAGCTACGCCCACCAAGCGCCAGCCAGTGTAGATGGTCGCTCAGGCCGCCAGCGGCTGCAAGCCCGCGGGGGCGCTCACCGCTCGGCGTCAGTGCCGGCTACCGGCGGTGCCGCCGCGCGCACAAAGATGCCGCCGGCGTCCGCGCCCGACCAGGCGCCGGCCGCCCGCAGCAGCGCCGCGACCTCCTCGCGCGCCAGCACCTCCGCGCCGCTCCCCTCGCCACGACACACCTCGACGAGCCCCTCGCTGAGCAGCTGACCAAGCGAGCGTTCGGCTAGCACGAGCAGCTCGCCGGCCGAGGCCTCAGGCTCCGCGGTCTCGGCGAGCAGCCAGATCTGCTTCAGCTGCACCGGCGCAACGGCGCAGTGCTCGAGGATCTCCCGCTCGACCCCCCGTGAGCGGATCGGCTGAGCCTCGGGCGTCGGCGTGCGCGCCGCCGCCAATACGGCCTCGGTGACGTCCTTGCCGCCACGCTCGGCTTGCGCCCAGCCTCGCCCGAGGCCGAGCTGGTTGAGCGGGATCTCCGGCCCCTCGAGGATCGTCAGCGCGGTGCGCTGCGGGACCCACTCGTACTCCGCGAACGCGAACACCTCGCCGCGCGAATACGGCCCGACGATCGTCGCGTGCATGCGCGCGGCGTCGAGATTGAACGCGTGCGTGTTGTGCGGGAACTCCCGCAGTTCGACGTGGTACACGATAGGCAGCCTACGCCGCCCCGGAACTGCTCGGGTTGCGCCGTCGGCCTCCCCGACGGTGGGGTGCGTCATGCCGGGCCGCCCGCTACCGTCCCGGGACCATGGAGCGACCTGCCACCCCGACAGACCGCCTTGAAACCTTCAGCGACGGTGTCTTCGCGGTCGCGATCACGCTGCTCGTGCTCGGGCTGAAAGTACACGCGCCCGCGGGACAGCTTACGGCGAAGCTCGCCGCGGCGTGGCCGTACTACGCCACCTACGCAGTGAGCTTCCTGACGATCGGCATCATCTGGATGAATCACCACGCACAGTTCGACCGGATCGAGCGAGCCGACCGCACGCTGATGCTGCTCAACCTCCTGCTGCTGTTGTGCGTGACGGTGATCCCGTTCCCGACAGGCCTGCTGGCCGGCCACTTCAGTGCGCCGTCGGACCAGCACATAGCGGCAGCGGTCTATGCGGGAACACTGCTCGCGATGAGCCTCGCCTTCTTCAGCACCTACATCTGGGCGACCCGCGCGAAGCTGTTCCGTGAGTCGATCGCCGCGCGCCACACCGGCTACCTGCTCCGCCGCAACGGCGCCGGCATGCTCGGATACGTCGCGGCCCTCGCGGTGGCGTTCGTGAGCGCGCCGGTCAGCCTCGCGCTGTGCGGAGCTGTGGCCGTCTACTACATTCACCCCGGCCGGCGGCTCGACTAGGACCCAGATAGGGGAGCCGGCCCCGCGCTAGCAGGACCGGCTCCAGTTTCGCGTCCCCTTCTCGGGCGGGGACTAAGAGGTGTTGTGTGCCGGGCCCCCTGTTTGCCCGACGCCCTGGTCATCGACCGACGCACGCGTACACGCACCGCGCCAAGCCGATTCTCGACGGATGGATGAAGCTGCCCTCGCTTGACACTTATGCTTGCTGTGTCAAATCTCTGCAACCACCTGTGCACGCGGGGGTGTGCTCACCTGGATGGCTGGCGCGGCACTCATCTTCCCCGGTCAGGGAAGCCACAGCGAAGGCATGGCGGACGAGTTCCGCAACACGCCGACGATCGAGCGCGGGCTCGCGCTGCTCGACTACGACCCGTTCGAGCGGATCGCCGAAGGCACGCGCTACCAGCAGCCGGCGGTGTTCCTCGTCTCGGTCGCCCAGTGGGAGCGCGAGCGACCCGACGCGATCGTCGCCGCAGGCCACTCGCTCGGCGAATACGCAGCGCTCGTCGCTGCCGGCGCGCTCGACTTCGAGCCCGCGCTGGAGCTCGTCGATGAGCGGGCGAGCGCGATGGCCGCCGCCGCAGCGCTCACGCCAAGCGGGATGACCGTGATGTTGAAAGGCGACCCGGCCGCCGTCACGCAGCTCGCCGCAAGCCTCGATCTGATCGTCGCCAACGACAACTCGCCCGGCCAGCTCGTCCTCGCGGGCCCCGTCAGCGCGCTCGAGCAGGCCGAGCAGCGCGCCAAGGATGAGGCTGGAGCGCGCGCCCAGCGCCTGGCGGTCAGCGGCGCGTTCCACTCGCCACTGATGGCGCCGGCCGCCGCGCGTCTGCGCGCCGCACTCGCGCGCACGGCGTTCCGCGAGCCGCGCATACCGGTCTACTCGAACAGCAGCGTCGCGCCGTTCGTCGACCCCCAGCGCGAGTTGGCTGAGAATCTCCTGCGACCGGTTCGCTGGCGTGAGACGCTGCTTGCCTTCCACGACCTCGGCGTCGAGGACTACATCGAGCTCGGCCCGGGCCAGATCCTCACCGGCCTCGTCAAGCGAACCGTCCCGCAGCCGTGAAGGCCGGGATCCTCGGCATCGGCGACGCACTGCCACCGCGCACCGTCACCAACGACGATCTCGTCGCAAAGCTCGACACGAGCGACGAGTGGATCGTGCGCCGCACGGGCATTCGCGAACGGCACTGGCTGTCGGGCGAGGAGACGCTCGCAGATCTAGCCGCAGCGGCGTGCACGGCGGCGCTCGCTGACGCACACAAGGGCCCGAGCGACGTCGATCACGTCCTCATCGCCACGATCACCCCCGACCAGCTCACCCCCGGCCTCGCCCCCGCTGTCGCCGCGCTCGCCGGCATCGAGGATGCCGCGGTGGTGGACCTCAACGCGGCCTGCACCGGCTTCCTCTACGGCCTCGACCACGCCGCCGCGCTGATCGAGAGCGGGCGGGCCAAGGGTGTCCTCGTCGTCGGCGCCGAGGCGCTGTCACGGATCACCGACCACGAAGACCGCTCGACAGCCGTCCTGTTTGGCGACGGCGCGGCAGCGGCGCTCGTCGGTCCCGTCTCGGGCGGGATCGGCCTCGCCGGCTTCGAGTTCGGCTACGACGCAACCCTCGCGGGGCTGCTCTACGCCGAGCGCGACGAGCGGCGGTTGCGGATGGCGGGCCAGGAGGTCTACCGTCACGCGGTGTCGCGGATGATCGAAGCGAGCGAGCGCCTGCTCGCGCGAGCCGGCGTCACAGCGGCGGATCTCGACTACTTCGTCGCCCATCAGGCGAACGCGCGGATCATCACCGCCGTCGCCGACGCGCTCGGCGTTCCGCACGAGCGCGTGTCGTTCAACGTAGAGTTGACCGCTAACACATCGGCGGCGTCGATTCCGCTCGGGCTGGCCGCCGCACAGCGGGACGGCCTGCTCGCACCGGGCGCGCTCGTCGGGATGGTGGCGTTCGGCGCCGGCTTCGTCTGGGCTGCCGGACTCACCGAGTGGAAGGATCATCCCGTGACCGCAGGCTGACCTGCGGCGACAAGCACAGATCGACGATCACTACAAGGAGCAGGCAATGGCACAGTTGACAGAGGAGCAGGTACTGGAGGGAGTTCGCCTTGAGCTCACCGAGCTCAAGGTTCCTGGCGCGGACGGCGCGACGATGGAAACGGAGTGGCGCGACCTCGACATCGACTCGCTCGAGCTCGTCGAGCTCGTCACCGCACTCGAAGACCGCTTCGGCGTGAAGATCGCCGACGGTGAGCTGCGCTCGATCGCCGGCGTCGGCGACGCGGTGCGCCTGACCGTCAAGCTCGCGAACGAGCCCGCAGCCGCGTGAGCGTCGCGATCACGGGCAGGGGAGTCGTCACGTCGCTCGGCGAGGGTGCCGACGCGTTCTTCGATGCACTGATCGAGGGGCGCTCCGGCATCTTCGACGGGCTCTCAGCATGCCGCGACTTCGACCCTGAGCGCCACATCGACCCGCGCGCGGCGCGGCGTATGGACCGCTTCACCCAACTCGGCCTCGTCGCTGCGCTGGAGGCCGCCACAGAGGCGGGTGTGGCGGAGTGCGATCCCGATCGCGTCGGCGTGCTGCTCGGCACCGGCATCGGCGGTCTCGCGACGCTGCAGAATCAGTGCGAGGCGTTCCTCGCCAAGGGCGAGCGTGGTGTCTCGCCGAACTTCGTCCCGATGATGATGCCGAACGCCGCCGCCGGACAGGTGGCGATCCGGCTCGGCATCCGCGGTCCCGGCTTCTCGCTCGCCTCAGCCTGCGCCACGGGTTCCCACGCGATCGGCGAGGCGCGCGCCCTGATCGAGCGCGGCGACGCCGACGTCATGCTCGCGGGCGGCGCCGAGGCGACCCTGACGAGCCTGTGCGTCGCCGCGTTCCGCCGCATGGGCGCCCTGTCGGTCGAGGGCGTGTCGCGCCCGTTCGACGCCCGTCGCGACGGCTTCGTGATGGGCGAGGGAGCCGGCGTCCTCGTGCTGGAGAGCGAGGACCATGCCAAGGCCCGCGGAGCAAAGGTCTACGGGCACATCGTCGGCTATGGCGCGTCCAGCGACGCGTTCGACATGGTCGCGCCCGACGAGGACGGACGCGGAGCGCTCGCCGCGATGCGCATCGCGCTCGCCGACGCCGGCGTCGCCACCACCGACGTCGACTTCATCTCGGCCCACGGCACCGGAACCCCGTTCAACGACCGTATCGAGACGCTTGCGATCCGCAAGCTGTTCGGCGCGGACGCGCCACCCGTGTCGTCCACCAAGTCGGCGATCGGGCACCTGCTCGGTGCGGCCGGTGCGGCCGAGGCGCTGGTCTGCGTCGAGACGTTGCGCCGCGGCGTGATGCCCCCGACGCTCAACCTCGAGCAGCCCGACCCGGACTGCGACCTCGACTACATCGCCGAGGGCGCGCGCAAGGCTCCCGCGATCAGGCTCGCCCTGTCGAACTCGTTCGGCTTCGGCGGCCAGAACGCCTGCCTCGCCATCGCGGCAGCCTGAGCCCCCGGCGGCGGCTACGCTACGGCTGAGCGTGGATCGCCATGAGTCTTCCCCTGCACGTCGTCCCACCCCGCTGCGCCGTCCGCCGAGCTAGGGCTCTTGGTGGCGTGGTCGGTAGGCGTGGCGGACGCTTCACGTCGTGAGCGCGACGCCCACGCGCGAGCAGCGCTCGCGTAACGCCACCGAGGAGTCGATCCTCGCCGCCGCCCGTGACGCGCTGGCCGAGGAGCCCTACGAGCGGATCACGATCGACGGCATCGCCCGGCGCGCGTTCGTCAGCCGCACCGCCGTGTACTTCTACTTCCCCAACAAGCGCGCTGTGATCGACCGCCTGATCCAGCTCGCCTTCAGCGACGTGTACGCCGCCGCCGAGCCGTATCTCGAGGGGGACGGCGACCCGCGCCGCGACATCCACCGCGCGCTCGCACGCACCCTCGAGGCGGTCTACCGCCACGCGGCGGTGCTGCTGCTGGCGGCCCGCCTCAGCGGCCAGATGGATCGCCTGCCGGCGGAGTGGGAGCCCTACATCATGCGCCTGCGCAACGCCGCTGCCAGGCGGATCCGCCGCGACCAGCAGCGCGGCATCGCACCGGATGACATCCCGGCGGGCACCTCGTCGCGCGCGCTGCTGGCGATGGTGGGGGGCCAGATCGTGCGCGAGGTGGTGATCGGCGGCGGCGACGCCGACGAGTCCGTCCGCGTGCTCGCCGAGCTGTGGTGGCGAGCCGTGTACCTGCGACCGGACAGCGCCGCGTGAGACGCTGGCGGCATTGGCGTGCCCCGGCGCTCGGTGCGATCTGCATCGGGCTGCTCGGCCGGCTGATCGGCGGACCGCTGCCGCTCAACTACTACGACACCGCCTACGCCCTGCTGTGGGGGCGCCAGATCGACCACGGGCAGCTGCCGAGCTACCAGACTGCCGGCGCGTCCACGCCGCACCCGTTGGCGACCGCGGTCGGGGCGGTCGTTGCGCTGCTCGGCACGCAATGGTCGTGGCGCGCGATCGAGCTGATCGTGCTGCTCGCCTTCGGCGTGCTCGGCGTTGCGCTGTACATGCTCGTCAAGGCCGTGTGCGCCTCGCGCACCGCCGGAGTGATCGCCGCGCTCGTGCTGCTCGCTAGCCCCCCGTTTCTGAGCAACGGGCTCGGCGGATCAGGGCTTGCCGATCTGCCCCCGGCCGCACTGGTGCTTGCCGCCGCCGCGCTGGAGGCGCGCCGTCCGCGGCGCGGCGATGCGCCGCTCGTGCTGCTCGCGCTCGCCGGTCTGCTGCGTCCCGAGGCCTGGGGCCTGTCGGCGATCTACTGGTGCTGGCTCGCCTACGCTCGACCGGGCTGGCGCGCGCTCGTGCGCTACGTGGCGATCGCGCTTGCAGCGCCGCTGCTATGGCTGGCGAGTGACCTCATCATCACCGGCAGCGCGACCTACTCGCTCAGCCACACCCAGACCGGCGTGCAGCAGGAGCTGCGCAACTCGTCGCTGGCCCACGCTCCCGGCGCGGCCTACCGCGGTCTGCGCGCCCTGCTCGGCCTCCCGGTGCTGGTGGTCGGCGCGGTGGGCGCCGTCATCGCGCTCCTGAGGAGCCGGCGCGCGGCGGCGATCCTGCTCGTGCTGGCGGCCCTCTGCGCCGTGGACTTCCTCGCGCTCGGCGCGCTGCACCTGCCGCTGATCAAGCGCTACCTGCTGGTTTTCGCCGCGATCGTCGCAGCCTTCTTCGCCTACGCCGTGACCGTTGGCCGCCGCGAGCTGCGCAGCCTCGCGGTCGGCCGCGTTCCGCTGCTGCGCACCAGCGCGCTCATCGCAGCGATCGTGATCGTGGGCTACGCCGCGATCTCCGATGCGCACGGCCTGTCCCACGTACGCAGCGAACAGCACGCCGCCGTGACCGCCGAGTCCAACCTGATCGCGCTAGCGCCGCGCGCAGACCGACTCCTCGCCAGCTGCCGGCCACTGATCGTCCCCGGCATCGATCTCGTCCCCCTCGCCGCCTACGACTTCGACCTCGCCCCCGCCAAGATCGAGCGACTCCACAGCGGCGTTCCAACCGACGGCCTCGTCTTGGTCCCACTAACAAGTCCGAGCGCGCGCTATTTCGGCCTCGGAGCGAAGCGATTGCGGCGCACGCGCAACGAGCTCCAAGGCGCCGGCTTCGCCGTAATCGCTTCCGACGAGTCCTGGCAGCTGCTCGCGCGCTGCGGCCGCTACGCCGGCTTGCGCGCCTTCAGCTGGTAGACGGCCGTGTAGCCGACGTCGAAGCCGTGGCGTGCGGCGCGCAGGTAGAGGCGCCAGATACGCAGGCGCTCGATGCCGGCCAGCCGCTCGGCTTCCTCCAGGTGCTCGTCGAGCCGGTCGTGCCAGTGGCGGAGCGTGTCGGCGTAGTCCTTCATGAAGCCCTCGATGTGCTCGGTGTAGAACCGCGCCCGCTCGAAAGCCAGTTGAGTCCGCGACAGCAGCAGCGGCTGCCCGTCGGGGAACACGTAACGCATCGAGAAGTCGTCGGCGAGCGGATCCTCCTCCGGGCGCATCAGGCTGATCGCGTGGTTGAGCACGATCCCGCCGGGCTTCAACACGCGCGACAGCGCGGCCGCGTAGATGTCGATCTGCGACTCGCCGACGTGCTCGGCCATACCGATGCTCGCGATCGCGTCGAACGGCTCGTCGCTGAGCTGGCGGTAGTCGGCAACACGAATCTCGACGCGGTCGCCCAGCCCGGCGTCGGCGACACGCTGGCGCGCCAGCTCGGCCTGCGCGGGCGACAGGGTGATCCCGGTGACGCTGACGCCGTGCTCGCGCGCCGCGTAGATCGCGAAGCTTCCCCAGCCGCAGCCGACGTCGAGCACGCGCTGGCCGGGCTGGAGCTCGAGCTTCGTCGCGATCAACTCGAGCTTGGCGCGCTGAGCCTCCTCGAGCGTCGTGGCACCGCGAGAGAACACCGCGCAGCTGTAGGTCATCGACTGATCGAGGAACAGCGCGAAGAAGTCGTTGCCGACGTCGTAGTGGTAGCGAATCGCCGCGGCGTCGCGCGCTTGCGAATGGAGCTCGCCCTGCAGGATCAGCTCGGTGCTCGGGCGCCGCGGGATCCCGCCGGGCGCGGCGGCCAGGCCGAGCGCGATCAGCAGGCGCGCCTTGTCTGCCGGACGGATCGGCGGCGGCACCCAGTCGTCCACGACGATGAACGCGCCGTCGAGATCGTCGACTTCGAGCGAACCTTCGACGTAGGCCCGCCCGAGACCAAGCGGCCCGGGTGCACGCAGCGCGTGCGCGATCGCCGACGGCCGGCGCACGAAGAAGGTCGGGGAGCCGGGCTCGGTGGCCGCCACCTTGCCCCCATCCCAGAACTCGATCGCGAACGGCCGCGACGGCAGGACCCGCCTCAGCTCGCGACACAGCGGCACGCTCATTCGAATCAGGGCCACGCGATAACCCTAGTTAACTCAGCGCTCCGGTGACCTCTCAATGCCAGGTTGACACCATAACCCTAACCGTCGACTTGAGCTAGAGGTATGCCAAAGCGTCCAGCCAGATCGGGCTCCTCCCACGCTGCGACGAGCGACGCTCCGGGTTATGTCAAGCTCTCTGCCTAGTTCGACGCCGCGCTGACGTGAACCTCGCGCAGACTGTGGCGCTCGACGTCGTAGACGAATCCGCGAACGCCGTCGCGATGCACCAGGAACGGCGAGCGGCGCACACGCAGGATCGACTGTCGCACGTCGTCGTCCACGTCACTGAACGACTCGATGGCAAACGCCGGCGCCACCCCGGTCGCCTCCAGGAGCTCGGCCCGGAAGCCGTCGTCGGTCAGCGACTGCATGCCGCAATCGGTGTGATGGACGAGCATCACCTCGCGCGTGCCGAGACGGCGTTGCGAGATCGCGAGCGAGCGGATCACGTCGTCGGTGATCACGCCGCCGGCGTTTCGCAGCACGTGCGCCTCCCCGTGACCAAGGCCTAGCGCGGCAAAGACGTCGAGCCGCGAGTCCATGCAGGTCACGATCGCCAGGCGCCGGCTCGGCCGGACATCCAGGTGCCGCTCGGGCAGCGAGTCGGCGAATGCACGGTTGTTGGCCAGCAGCTCGTCGATGCCGCCGCGCCCCACGACGGCCGTCACCACCAAGCTCGCTCGCGCGCCAGATCGGTGCCACCGGTGCGGTCGAGGTGGTCGAGCGCCGACATCTCCTGCTCGCTGAGCGCGAAGTCGAAGATCTGCGCGTTCTCGGCGATCCGCTCGCGCCTGACCGACTTCGGGATCACGATCGCGTCCCGCTGCACGCACCAGCGCAGCAGCACCTGAGCCGGTGTGCGCCCGACGCGGCTCGCGATGTCCACAACGGTCCTGTCCGCAAGGTATTGGCCGGTGCCAAGCGAGCTGTACGCCTCGAGCGCGATGTTGTGCGCGGCGCAGTCCTCGAGCAGCGCGCGCCGGTACTCGAACGCACTGAACTGGACCTGGTTGACGACCGGCGGCGACTGCGCGATCGCCAGCAGCTCGTCGATTTCGCCGACGCTGAAGTTCGAGATGCCGATCGACCGCGCGTAGCCGCGACGCTGAGCCTCCTGCATCCCCGGCCAGGCCCACCTCGCGCCACCCTGCGGCCAATGGATGAGGTAGAGGTCCAGCTGGTCGACACCGAGCCGCCGCAGGCTCTGTTCCGCCTCGGCCACCGGGTCCTTGCTGCCGGGGTAGAACTTTGTGGTGATGAACACCTGTTCGCGCGGGACGCCGCTGTCGCGCAGCCCACGCCCGACGCTCTCCTCGTTGCCGTAGGACTGCGCCGTGTCGATGTGGCGGTAGCCGAGCTCCAGCGCCCAGCGGACAGCGTTCTCGCACTCGGACCCGTCAGCCGTCTGCCAAACCCCCAGCCCCAGCAGCGGCATCGTCGTCCCGTCCGCCAGCACTCGCACCTGCCCCCCGCCGCTCACGCCACCTTCCGACACGTCGCCTCCCTGTCTTGGCTCTCGCCAGCGTACAGAAGCACCTATTCGGGCCGGCCCAGGAGGTAGAGGTTGTCGAGCAGCGCGGCGGCGAAGCCGCCGGGGCCGCGGGTCTCGCCGGCGGCGCGCTCACCGGCGAGCGCGAACACCGCCGACGCCGAGACGGCCGCGCTCAGCGGGGTCTGGGAGACGCCGAGGAATGACGCCATCACCGCGCCGAGGGCGCATCCCGTGCCGGTTACCTTGGTAAGCAGCACGTGTCCTCCGGGGACGTCGACCACCTGCTCACCGTCGGTGACGTGGTCAACAACGCCGCTCACCGCGACCACCGCACCGGTGCGGGCAGCCAGCCGGCGGGCCCCATCGATCGCCTCCGACGAGTCGGCTGTTGACTCAACGCCCTTGCCGCCGGCCGATTCTCCGGCGAGCGCGAGGATTTCCGAAGCGTTGCCCCTGATGATCGAAGGCTTGTGTTCGAGGAGCCGCTCGACGATCTCGGTGCGGAAGCGGAGGGCTCCCGCAGCCACCGGGTCGAGAACCCAGGGAGTTCCCGCCGCCTGCGCGGCGCGCGCAGCGATCGTCATTGGCTCGACGTCTCCTGACGTGATCGTGCCAACGTTGATCAGCAGGCCGCTCGCGATGGCAGCAAACGCGCCCACCTCCTCGGCGGCGATCACCATCGCCGGCGAAGCTCCCACGGCAAGCACGACGTTGGCCGTGAATCCCGTGACGACGAGATTGGTGATGCAGTGGGTTAGGGGATTGGCTTCGCGGAGTCGGGCGAGATCCTCGCTGACGGCGCTCAAGTCGAAGGTTTGGCGTTTAGACATCGTCCCTTGTTCAGTGGCCTTTTTGATGCCCCCGGCAGGATTTGAACCTGCGACCCTCGGATTAGAAGTCCGATGCTCTATCCAGCTGAGCTACGGGGGCTGGTGGGGTTGTTGCGGATGAGCCCGCACGGACATCTTGAACGAGCGCGATCTTTAGCTGCAGCCTAAGAGTTTCTTATCTCGCTCTCGCAGACCCGCGGGAGACTCGCTGCTACGGGGGCGTGATACTGCCGGAGCCTCACGCTCCAGCGCAACCTGGTTGACACGCTCCGCCCAGTGGCACCACTCGACTTCACATCGACACCTTGAACACGAGACTCCGCGCTGCGCGGACGTGGCAGAACTACGTCCTGGGGCTTGCTTGCATCGGCGCGATCGTCGCCGCGGTGCTGGTGGTCGGGCCGCCGTCCTCGTCATCGTCGACCGAGATCCGCCTCGCAACGATCGAGCGCGGCGTTGTGCAGACAACGGTGTCGGCGAGCGGCAACCTGGCGCCGGCCAGCGAGGTTGACCTCAACTTCAAATCGAGCGGCATCCTGACGAACCTGTACGTCCAGCCCGGACAGGAGGTCTATGCCGGCCAGCTGCTCGCCGAGATCGACCCGACGTCGGCCTCGGTGGCACTGCAGGAGGCGCAGGCCAACTTGGAGGCTGCGCAGGCGAAGCTCGCGGAGACCGAGGCCAACCCGTCGGCATCGTCGGGAGCACAAGCGTCCGCCGCCGCGTTCGGCGGCACAGGCGCAAGCGGCACCACGGGCACGAGCGGCGCCACCGGCACCACCGGCACGACCGGTACGACCGGGTCGTCCACGCCTTCTGCGCCAAAGCCCACGGCAAGCCCAACAGCGACGAGCACGAGCAGCGGCAGCTCGGCGGCCACGCAGGCGACCGAGGCCGCCAACCTGGCGTCAGCGCAGGCCGCGGTGTCGAGCGCCGAGCTCACCGTCGAGAGCGATCAGGCGGCGCTCGACGGCACCAAGCTGTACGCGCCGTCCGCCGGAACGATCGCGTCGATCTCGGGCGCCGTCGGCGATGAGGTGACGGCCGGCAGCGGCTCAGCATCTAGCGGCTCGGGGGCCGGCTCATCCGGATCTTCGGGAAGCAGTGGATTTGGCGCCGCAGCAGCCGCATCATCAACCTCGTCAGCGAGCTCCGCCAGCTCATCGTCATCGAGCGGATCCGGCTTCATCGTGCTGGCCGACCTCAGCACAATGCAGCTCGTCGTGTCGGTGAGCGAGTCGGACATCGCCCAGATCAAGGTTGGACAGCCGGCAACGATCAGCGTCAACGCGCTGCCCAGTGACGAGTTCGCCGCGAAGGTCACCGCGATCTCCGTGTTGTCGAGCAACAGCAGCGGCGTGGTGAGCTACGACGTGACGCTCCAGCTGACGCAGAGCTCGAGTCAGCTGCGCGATGGGATGTCGGCCACCGCGACGATCATCACCGGACAGGCCAGCGATGCGCTCAACGTCGAGAGCGCGGCGATCAGCACGCGCGGGACCGGCTCGACGGTGACAGTCGTGAAGCACGGCAAGGAGATCGTCACGCCGGTGATCGCTGGCCTGGTGGGAACGTCGTCGACGCAGATCGTGGCGGGGAACGTGACCGCGGGTGAGGAGGTCGCGATCCCGGTCACGACGAGCGTCCTGACGTCGAGCGCGAGCAGCTCGAGTGGAACGCTCGGATCCTCCAGCAGCGGCCTGGGCAGCGGTGGGTTCGGCGGCTTCAGTGGCGGGGGCGCACGGTTCTTCTCGCGAGGCGGATGATGTCGACGCCACAGCCAGCCCCGCGACGCGTCATGCGCCGCCCGCGACATCTCGCTGCGTCCACTCCGCCCGTGCCCGCCGCGCCGAGCCGGCCGCGATTGCAGCGGCGCCCGCGCCGCGTGATCGATCTGCGCGACGCGACCAAGATCTATGACACGGGCGCGGTCCAGGTGGCGGCGCTGCGGGGGATCTCAATCGTCATCGAACGCGGTGACTACGTGGCAATCATGGGCGCCTCCGGGAGCGGCAAGAGCACGCTGATGCACATCCTCGGCTGCCTCGACATCCCGACGGCCGGCGACTACCTGATCGACGGGGTGAATGTCCGCAGCATGGGCGACGACGACCTCGCCGACCTACGCAACCGCAAGATCGGCTTCATCTTCCAGAGCTTCAACCTCGTGGCGCGCACGACCGCGCTCGCCAACGTCGAGCTGCCACTCGCCTATGCGCGGCTGCCGCGTGAGGAGCGCACGCGGCGCGCAGTGCGTGCACTGGCTCAGGTCGGGATGCGTCACCGGATGCACCACACGCCGGCCGAGCTGTCGGGCGGGCAGCAGCAGCGCGTGGCGGTGGCGCGGGCGATCGTCACCAACCCGACGCTCGTCCTGGCCGACGAGCCGACCGGCGAGCTCGACTCGCAGTCGAGCGCCGAGGTGCTGAGGATCTTCCGCGCGCTGCATACGCAGGGGCGGACCGTCGTCCTGATCACGCACGAGCCCGATGTGGCGGCGCACGCACGGCGCGTGATCCACCTCGCTGACGGACGCGTCGTCGCCGACGAGGAGCGGGCACCGCTAGCGGCGCCGGGCGACGCGAGCAAGGAAGTGCCTGCAGCGAGTCAGGGCGGTGGCGGCTGATGGGAGCTGAGACGCTCAGGATCGCGTTGAGCGGCATCCTCGCCAACAAGCTCCGCTCCGGGCTCACGATCCTCGGCCTGACGATCGGGGTCGCCTCGGTGATCGTGCTGATCGCCGTCGGCAACGGCTCTTCGAAAGCCGTCGAGTCGAGCATCGAGGCGCTCGGCACGAACGTCCTGCTCGTCGAGCCGGGGTTCAGCTTCGGTGGATCGACCGCAACGACTTTCACGGCGCCGGTCTCGCTGACGATCGCCGACGCCGACGCGCTGGAGAACAAGGTCAACGCGCCCGACGTGCAGAGCGCCGCCCCGGCGGTGAGCGCGAGCCCGACGCTCGTCCACGGCGGCACGAGCTACTCGCCGTCGCAGTTCGTCGGAACCACGCCCGCCTACGCCACCGCGCACGACTACACCATGCAAGCCGGCAGCTTCTTTGACAGCGAGCAGGTGAAGAAGCACGATCGCGTCGTCGTGCTCGGGCCGACCGTCGTGACGAACCTGTTCGACGGCGCCGATCCGGTGGGCGAGGAGATTCAGATCGGCGGCGTCAACTACCAGGTGATCGGCGTGACCGCGCCGAAAGGCACGAACGGGCTCGTCGATGAGGACGACATCGGCTTCGCGCCGATCACCGCCGTGCAGGACACGCTCACGGGCTACGGAGCGGTCAGCTCGATCACCGTGCAGGCGAAGTCGAGCTCGGCGTTGAACGCGGCCGAGGCCGAGGTGACGTCGATCCTCGATCAGCGCCACGACGTCACGGACGCCGCCAACCCCGGCTTCCGCGTGATCAACCAGGGTTCGCTGCTGTCCGCGTCCAGCTCGACCAGCAACGTGTTCACGACGCTGCTCGGCGAGGTTGCCGCGATCTCGCTGCTGGTCGGCGGGATCGGCGTGATGAACATCATGCTGGTGAGCGTCACCGAGCGAACGCGAGAGATCGGCATTCGCAAGGCGATCGGCGCACGCCGCAGCGACATCCTCACGCAGTTCCTGACGGAGGCCGTGCTCGTCTCGCTCTTCGGCGGTTTCGCGGGAGTCGCGCTCGGGGTGATCGGCAGCCAGTTCCCGATCGCCGGAGTGCACCCGGCGATTGCGCCCTACTCGGTGTTTCTCGCGTTCGGCGCCGCGCTGCTCACCGGGCTGGTGTTCGGCACCTACCCGGCGAGTCGTGCGGCAGCGATGCGACCGATCGAGGCACTGCGCTTTGAGTGAGAAACCGACCCAACCCAACGCTTCCACGCAACCAGGCCAGGAGCCGACCATGCCAGACACGCCAGATCCCACAGAGCACGAGGAGGCGTACTACCCCGAGCTCGACGAGCTTCCAGCGCGCCCCCGGCGCAAGCTGCTCACACCGGTGACGATCGTTCTGCTGCTCGTCCTTTACGCGGCGGCCGGCTTCGTCGGCGGCGTGCTCGTCCAGAAGGGCCAGCAGTCGGGCGGCTCGGTGATCGCCGGTGGCGCGGGCAGCTTCGCATCGCGCTTTGGCGGCTTTGGCGCGACGGGCGCGAGCGGCAGCGCCGCGTCGCGCTTCCGCAGCCTGTTCGGTGGCGGCGGGCTGGCGGGCGCGGCCGGGACGGTCGGCATGGTGTCGAGCATCAGCGGACGGACGCTCTACGTCACCGAGACCGGCGGCAACACAGTGGCGGTTCTCACAACCCCAGAGTCGAAGATCACGAAATCCGAGAAGGTCGGAGCACGCGCCATCCACCCCGGCGACTCGGTCGTCGTGCAGGGCGTCACCGGCAACAACGGCACCGTCACCGCAAGCTCGGTGACCGACTCCGGAAGCTCGGGCTCAACGGGTGGGGCGAGCTCATCTTCCAGCACCGTGAGCAGCCTGTTTGGCGGATGAGGGGAAGGTGCAGGCGAGCAGCGTTGCAATCGGCACGGGCTTTTGACCACGAAAGGGAGCATCGAATGACAGTTGACCAACGACGGACCGGCGGCCGAGCCGCGGCCGCACTCGGCGTGGCGCTGGTTGCTGCGATCGCGCTGAGCGCCTGCGGTGGCGGCACGAGCAGCTCAAACACGACATCGGCGGCGAGCGCGGGGGCGCCCCCGTCCGGCGCCGGCGGCTTCGCCGCCGAGCGCTCCCAGCTCACCGCGTGCCTGCGCAAGCACGGCGTGACGCTGCCGGCTGGCTCTTTCGGCGGACCGCGACTGGGCGCAACTGGTCGTTTCGGTGGCCCCGGGAGATTCGGTGCAACGGGTCGCTTCGGCTTCGGCCGCTATGGCGGTGGCCGCGTGCTGTTTGGTGGGACGGGCCGGTTCGGTCCGACCGGACCCTCGAGCGCCGCGATCAGGGTTGGCCGCGCGTTCGCTGCCAACCCCAAGTACGCGGCGGCGTTCCGCGCCTGCGCGGGCGGCTTCGGCGGCGGTTTCGTGCGCCGCGGCGGAAGCTTCTCCGCGAGGAGCGCCGCAGACCGCACGGCGGTCGAGGACTACGTGGCGTGCGTGCGGCGCAACGGCTTCGCTCTGCCGAACCCGAACCTCAGCGGCAACGGGCCCGTCTTTAGCAGCTCGCAGGTGAGCCCGACGAACCCGAAGTTCCTGGCGGCGAGCCGTCCGTGCGCGAGCCTCTTGCAGTTCCAGCCGAACGGCGGAGCGCCGCCGAGCGGCGCGTCGTAGCGACGGGCTTGCGGAGGGTGACCGGCGCCGTGGCGCCGGTCACCGGTTGGCTGTTGTGCGCGAACATCGCGAGTGAGACGATCGGTTCATGAGCCGTGTCATGCGAGCTTCGATCGCCGTAGCGCTGTGTGCTGCGAGCGTCGTCGCGTTGACTGGCCCCTCGAGCGCGGGCGCTCCGGACGATCAATGCATGGGTCGCGTCGCACACCAGCGGGCTGATCCGCAACATGCTCGCCCAACGCACGATCACGCCGCGGACGGCAGTCGTCCTCGCAAACGCGATCTACCTGAGAGCACACTGGGAGTATTCGTTTGACGTGTCGCTCACGCACCCCGCGACGTTCACTACGGCGAACCGCCAGAGCGTCCAAGCGCCGTTCATGAAGCGGGACGGAACGGTGTTCGACTATGGAGCGCGACCGAGCTACCAGGCGATCGACCTGCCCTACGCGTCAAGCAATTTGTCGATGCTCGCGATCCTGCCGCGCCGGAGCTCACTCGCCGCGTTCGACCGCACGCTCACAGCCGGCTCACTCGCCAAGATCGTCGGCTCGCTCACTCCCCACACCGTCGATCTGCAGATGCCGACGCTCGATCTCTCGACGCAGTTGTCGCTGAACGACGCGCTGCAGAAGCTGGGGATGACCGATGCTTTCAAGCCCAGCGCAAGCTTCAGTGCGCTGACCACGCAGCGAGCGCTTTACATCTCGCTCGTCGCGCACGCCGCCGATCTGAAAATCGACGAGCAGGGCACGGTCGCCACCGCGGCGACCGTGATCATCATGCCAATGGCCCGGGTGGCGCCCCAGCCGACGGTCACGCTCACGCTCAACCACCCCTACCTGCTGCTGCTGCGCGACGACACGAGCGGCACGATCCTGTTCGTCGCCCAGGTCGCCAACCCCAGCGAGAGCTGAGCGGCGATTCAGCCGCACCGCCGGCCGGCGTCGTAGCGAAGGCGTGCTGTGCGTCGACCGGTGCGCTGGCGCCGGTCGCGTGATCCGCTGATTGCAAGCGATGCGCGCGAGCGTCGCAAGTGGGAGGATCCGCCCGTGAGCCGTGTCATGCGAGCATCGATTGTTGTCGCGCTTTGCGCTGCCAGCGCCGGCGTGTGGAGCGGTGGGTCGAGCGCAGCTGGCAGGGCTGCCAGCGGCGGAGCGGTTGGCGCCCACACCGCGTCGAGCCACGCAGCCACAGCCGAGACCAAGTTCGCACTTGCGCTGCTGCCGCTGCTGGGTGGTTCGGGCAACGTCGTCTACTCGCCCTACAGCATCGACACGGCGCTGACGATGGCCGATGCCGGCGCCGCGGGGAACACGGCAACTCAGATCGACCGCGTGCTCCACGAAGGAACGCAGAGCGAAGCGGTTTCCGACGCCAGCGCGATCCGCAGCGCGCTCGCCGCGGCCATCACAGCTGGGCCGGGCGCACCCAAGCTCGACGTCGCAAACGCCCTCTGGACGCAGAGTGGCCTCGCGCTGCAAAGCCCGTTCGTCGCAACGCTGACCAACGACTTCGGCGCGCCGCCGCAGAGCACCGACTTCGCCGGTGCGCCGGCCGCAGCGCTCCAGGCAATCAATCAGTGGGTCTCTTCGAACACCGGTGGCCTGATCCGGCAGCTGCTCGCTCCCGGCCAGATCACGCCGGCGACGGCGTTTGTGCTCGCGAACGCGATCTACCTGAAAGCGCACTGGCAGAGCCCATTCGACGCGTCGCTGACGCATCCCGGACCGTTTACGACGGCGAGCGGACAGAGCGTGCAAGTGCCGTTCATGAAGCAGGAAGACACGTCTTACGATTACGGATCCGGGCCGGCCTACCAGGCGATCGACCTGCCCTACCTGTCGAGCTCGCTGTCGCTGCTCGCGATCATGCCGCGAGCACGCTCACTGAGGCAGTTCGACCGCACGCTCAGCGCCGCCTCGCTCACGAAGATCGAAGGCTCGCTCAGCCAGCACAGCGTCGACCTGCAGATGCCGAAGCTCGACCTCTCGACGCAGCTGTCGCTGAACGCGCCGCTGAAGCGGCTCGGGATGACCGACGCATTCGGCCCAGCAGCCAACTTCAGCGCGTTGACGACGCAGCAAGCGCTGAACATCTCACTCGTCGAGCACGCCGCCGATCTGAAGATCGATGAGCAGGGCACCGTCGCCGCAGCGGCGACGGCGATCGTCGGGCCGACCGCGATCGCCCGGCCGCCCGGGCCGATCATCAAGCTCACGCTCGACCACCCCTACCTGCTGCTGCTGCGCGACGATGCGAGCGGCACGATCCTGTTCGTCGCCCAGGTCGCCAACCCGAGCGAGCGCTGAGCGCGCGAGAGCCTGGGGCTGTCGAAGTCGGGGCGCCCGGATTTGAACCGGGGACCTCTCGCTCCCAAAGCGAGTGCGCTACCAGACTGCGCTACGCCCCGTGGCCGTCCAAGAGTACGGGGTGGACGCTGTGGGGCGCACGCCGCTGGTAGCGTCAGCTCCCGTATGGCCGACATCGAGCCGCTCCGCGCGCTGCACTACAACCTCGCGACCGTCGGCCCACTCAGGGATCTGGTAGCGCCGCCATACGACGTGATCGACGCTGAGCAGCGTGACGCCCTGATCACACGCTCGCCGCACAACGTCGTCGCGGTCGACCTGCCGATCGGCGCGCAGCCGTATGCGCAGGCCGCACAGCGCTTCGCGGCGTGGCAGGCCGACGGCGTCGTCGTGCGCGACGGGCAGCCGGCCCTGTGGGCGCACGAGCAGCGCTACGAGGGGCCGGACGGCCTGACGCGCACGCGGCACGGCTTCTTCGCGCGAGTGCGGATCGCGGAGTACGGCCCGGGACGCATCCGCCCACATGAACGCACGCATCCCGGTCCGAAGGAGGACCGGCTACGCCTCACACGCGCCACGAGAGCGAACCTCTCGCCGATCTTCTCGCTGTACTCCGACGCCGCCGGGCGCGCCTGGGGCGCGCTCGCACCGAGCACCACGGGAGCTCCGTGGGGCGAAGTGAGCGACGAGGACGGGACTGTCCATCGACTGTGGCGCGTCGGCGATCCTGCAGCAATCTCACGGGCGCAGCGAGTGCTCGCGGACGTCGAGTTGCTGATCGCCGACGGCCATCACCGCTACGAGACGGCGCGCGCCTATGCCGAGGAGGTCGGCGGTGAGGGGGCTCACCGCTACGTGTTGATGTGCCTTGTCGCGCTCGAGGATCCGGGGCTGACGATCTTCCCGACGCACCGGCTCGTCCGTGGGCTTGACGATGCACGCTGGAGCGCGCTTGACGCGACGATCGCCAAGGACTTCACGACCACGCCGGTGACGCGGGTGCAGATCGCTCCGCCGCCCGGTGACGGGCTGCTCGAGCTCGGCTACATCGACGTGCGCTCCGGTGAGCCACGCCGCTTGACGCTGCGCGAGCAGGCGATTGCCGACGCGGCGCTGCCGGCGGCTTCAGCCGCCTACCGCCGGCTCGACACCGGGGTGCTCGAGGAGCTGCTGCTGAAGCGCTCGCTCTCACTCACCGACGGCGACATCTCACACCTGCACGACTTCGGCTACGCGCGCGACGCCGAGCAGGCGCTGGCGCTGATCGACGCGCGCGAGTTCGACGTCGCCTTCGTGCTGCGGGCGACCCCCGTGCAGCAGGTTCGCGATGTCGCCGCCGCAGGCGAGAGCATGCCACCGAAGTCGACCTTCTTCTTCCCCAAACTGCTCACGGGGCTGCTGTTCAACCCATTGACCTGACCGCTCGCCTGCGCGCGGCGCTGCTTGATCCGTGGGAGGCCGCGCGCACCCCGGTGCGAGGCACTGCCAAGGCAGCAGTGCTCGCGCCGCTCTACGAGCACGGCGGGGAGCTGCACGCCGTGTTCACCAAGCGTCCGCAGAGCCTTCGCCGGCACGCCGGCCAGATCTCCTTCCCCGGCGGCCAAGCCGATAGCGACGATGCGGACCTCGTGGCAACCGCGTTGCGCGAAGCCGAGGAGGAGATCGGCCTGCAGCCGAGCGCCGTCAGCGTGCTCGGTGCGCTGACGCCGGTGAGCGTCCCCGTCTCCGGCTTCGCGATCTACCCATTCGTCGGCTTGATCCAGCGGCCAGGCCAGTGGCGGATCGCCGAAAGCGAGGTTGAAGCCGTGCTCGAGCGCTCGCTCGCCGAGCTGGCGGGCAGCTACAAGCGCGAAACGCTCACGCGCGGCGGGCACACCATCGAAACCGACACATTCACCTTCGCAGGGCAGGTCATCTGGGGCGCCACGGCACGGATCCTCACCGACCTCCTGACCCGCATGGGGCTGCTCGAAGTCGCCTAGCGTCCGCGCTCACCTTCAGATGCGCTCTTCCACCGCGAGCAGCTGGGCGATCGCGCCGCGCGCCTGCGCCGTCCACGCATCGATATCCCCCGGTTCAGCCTCGAGGATTCGCAGTGGGATCTCGTTGTAGGCGGCCTTGACGGCCACGAGGTCAGCACCTGCCGCGAGGATCGCCGGATCGACGGTCCCGGCCGCCTCATAGACGAGCCCGCGAACCGTCGTGTCGATCGCCTGCTGGCAGAAGACCTCCAGTCGCGAGCTGTGGAGCTCGGCGAGCGCAGATGGGGACCCCGATGCGCTGCCGAGCAGCCAACAGGCGATCGTGACGTTCTCGAGCGCGTAGCGCAGCGTCGCGATGCGATCCGGGGTTCCGATCCAGCACTCGGCTCCGAGCCGCTCGATCGACTCGCGCCCGGCTTCGCTGCGAGTCGTGATTCGCACCGCGTGTCCGGCGGCGAGGAGCTCCGGCACGAGCGTGCGGGCGCGCGTACCGCCGCCGACGAAGAGAATCCGAGCCACGGGCGCGATTATCCTCTCGGGCGCCGATCTCACACATCGCTCCCCGTGAGCGTTAACCACGCGATGCCATTGGTCCCCTACCAGCGAGCGCTCGAGACGCATCGCGACGACGTCTGGCGATACCTCCGCGGGATGGTCGGGGCGCAGGCTGCCGAGGATTGCTTCCAGGAGACGTTTCTCGCCGCACTGCGGGCCTATCCGCGGTTGCGCGCCGACTCCAACGTGCGCGCCTGGCTGCTGACGATCGCCCACCGCAAGGCGATCGATCAGCTGCGGCGCCCTCACGAGGCCCCGCTGGGAGTGACTGACGGCGCCGCGGCGCCCGTAGAGCAGGACGGCGAGATCTGGAGCGCGGTCGCGACGCTGCCCCGGCGCCAGCGCGCAGCGGTGCTGCTGCGCTTCGCCTGCGACCTGAGCCACCGCGAGATCGCGAGCGCGATCGGCTGCTCGGAGGAGGCGGCCCGGCGCTCATTGCACGAAGGCCTAAAGCGACTGAGGGAGAAGCTGTGACTGACCGGATCGAGCGGGCGCTGCGCGCGCCGGTGCCGCAGGCGAGTGCCGCATCCAGACGGCTGACGGACCGCGCGGCAAGTGAAGGCCGCGCCGATCTCTGCTACACGACCTTCGCGAGCCCGCTCGGCGAGCTGCTGCTCGTCGCCAGCCGGCGCGGGCTCGCACGGTTGCACTACGTGGACGGCACGCTCGAGGAGACGCTCGATAAGCTCGCGGTGGAGCGCTCGCCGAGGATCGTCGAGTCCGCCGCGGCGCTCGAGCCGTGGCGGCGAGAGCTCGATCAGTACTTCGCCGGCGAGCGGCAGCGATTCGACGGCCCGCTCGACTGGCAGGAGATCACCGGCTTCCGCCGGCGCGTGCTGCGCGCGACAGCCGCGGTCCCCTACGGCGAGGCGGCGACCTACAAGAAGATCGCGACGGCAGCCGGCAGCCCGCGCGCCTCACGCGCCGCCGGCAACGCGCTCGGCTCCAACCCGCTCGCGATCGTGATCCCCTGCCACCGCGTGCTGCACACGGGCGGTGGCCTCGGCGGCTACACCGGCGGTCTCGAGCGCAAGGCGCTGCTGCTGGGAATCGAACGCGCCGGGCGCGGTTCCTAGCGCGCTGCAGACGGCACGCTGCTCGTCGCGAAAGACCCAGACCTATGCAGCAGCTGCGGTTTCGGTGAGCCCGACTGCCGGCGTGTCGCGCAGGTACCACTCGGCGTCGAGCGCGGCCTGGCAGCCCGAGCCGGCCGCGGTGACGGCCTGACGGTAGGTGTGGTCGACGAGATCGCCGGCCGCGAACACGCCGGGACGATTCGTTCGCGTCGATCGACCCTCGACCTTCACGTAGCCGTTCTGATCGACATCGACGATGCCGCGGACGAGCTCCGACTGCGGCTCATGCCCGATGGCGACGAACGCTCCCGCCGCGGCGATGTCGCGCTCCTCGCCCGACTGCGCGTGGCGCAGACGAACGTTTGCCAGAGACCCGCCCTCGCCCGCGACGAGCGAGTCGACCACGTAAGGCGTGAGGAACTCGATGTTGGCGGTGCCACGGGCGCGGTCGAGCATGATCCGCGACGCGCGGAACTCGTCGCGACGATGCACGATCGTGACCTTCGAGGAGAACTTCGCGAGGAAGATCGCCTCCTCCATTGCGGAGTCCCCACCACCGACGATGATCGTCTCGCGTTGCTTGAAGAAGGCGGCGTCGCAGGTCGCGCAGTAGCTGACGCCGCGGCCGGCGAGGGTCTCCTCGCCCGGCACGTCGAGCTTCTTGTGCTGGGCCCCCATCGCGAGGATCACGGTGCGGGTGTCATGCCCTTCCGCATCGACCCAGACGCGGTGGAGCCCGCCCGGCTCGCGCGCGAGCTCGACGCGTGTCGCCTGGTCGGTGATGAAGCGCGCGCCGAAGCGCTCGGCCTGATCGCGCAGCTCCTGCATCAGCTGCGGACCGTCGATGCCGTTCGGATAGCCGGGGAAGTTCTCGACCTCGGTCGTCTGCTGGAGCAGGCCGCCCCAGGCGAAGCCCTCGATTACCAGCGGCTCCAGGTCGGCACGCGCGGTGTACAGCGCCGCGGTGTAACCGGCCGGGCCGCTACCGATGATGATGACCTTCTCGGGGGCTGACATGGTCGTCTAGCGCTCCAATTCGTCGATACTTTACTTTTTGTAGTATAGCGCGCCTGGGCGCACGCCTTGCCCGCGACCGGCTCGCTCGGCGCTAGGTAGTTCCCCACAGTAGCGGGTCGGCGAATCGCCGATGAGGCGCGCTCCGCGCGCGCGTAGGGTCTCGTCGTGGACGCGGACCTCATGGAAGCCGCGTAGGGAGCCGCGACCGTGCGCTCTGTGCTCACGGCGGTGCTGCGCTTTCGTCTGCTGCTGGTCGGCGTTGCAGCGGGCCTGATCGTCGTCGGAGCGGTCACGCTCCCGCAGATGCACGACGACGTGCTGCCGGAGCTCGCCACCAGCCCCGTGCTGGAGGTCCAGACAGAGGCGCTCGGGCTGTCGAGCGAGGAGGTCGAGCAGTACCTGACGGTTCCGCTGGAGAACAACCTGCTCGACGGGATCATGGGCGTCTGGGACGTGCGCTCGGACTCGCTTCCCGGCCTGTCATCGATCAACCTCTACTTCGAGCCAGGGACCAACCTGCTGAACGACCGGCTCCTCGTGCAGGAGCGCTTGACGCAGGCGTTCTCCCTGCCGAACGTTGCCAAGCCGCCGCTGTTGATCCAACCGCTGTCCTCGAGCGACCGGGTGCTGCTCGTCGGTCTCACGTCTCGGACGCTCAACCCGCTCGAGCTCTCCTACCTGGCACGCTGGATCATCAAGCCGAAGCTCTCCGGGGTGCCAGGCGTCGCTAACGTGGCGATCTTCGGCCAGCAAGATCGCCAGATCCAGGTGCAGGTCGATCCGGCGACGCTCGCGGCGAACAACGTCACGCTCCAGCAGGTCATCGACACCGCTGGCAATGCGCAGCTGGTCTCGCCGCTCAGCTACCTCGAAGGATCGAGCCCTGGCACTGGCGGCTTCATCGACGGCCCCAACCAGCGACTCGACATACGGCCGATCTTGCCGCTGGGCACGCCCTCGGACCTGGCGGCGGTGCCGGTCAGCGGCGCTGCCGCCGGCGTGACGCTCGGCGACGTCGCAACGGTGGTGCAGAGCCACCAGCCGCTGATCGGAGACGCACTCGTGCACAACGGAGCGGGCTTCGTGCTGGAGATCCAGAAGCTGCCCTCGGCGAGCGTTCGCGGCGTCACCGACGGTGTGCTGCAGGCGCTCCGCGAGCTGCGCCCCGCGTTGCGCGGAGTCACCATCGATACCTCGTTCTTCCGGCCGGCCAGCTACATCGCGAGCTCGTTGCACAACCTCGCCCTCGGGCTGATCGCGGCCGCGGCGCTCACGTTGCTGGCGCTAGTCGCGCTGTTGATCGATCTGCGGACCGCGTTCGTCGGCTTGATCGCTGTCGCAATGTCATTGATGACAGCGACTCTGCTGCTGGACGCGCTCGGATACACGCTCAACGCCCTGGTGATCCTCGGTCTGGTCATCGCCACCAGCGTCGTCGTCGACGACGCGGTCACCGCGACGCACGAGATCGTGGGGCGCCTGGCGCAGCGCAAAGACTCCACCGTCACGACGTCGATCGAGGCATCGGTGATCGCGGCCTACGCCGAGCTGTGGGGGACGCTTGGCTACGCAACGCTGGTCTGCCTGTTGGTAGCCGCGCCGGTCTTCTTCGCCACCGGGCTGACGGCGACCTTCTTGCACCCGATGGCGCTCGCTTTCGCGCTTACGGTGACTGCATCCCTGGTCATGGCCTTCACGCTCACGCCGGCGCTCGGGGTTCTGCTGTTCGATCGCGGCCAGCCCCGCAGCGGCCCTGCGATCGCAGGCCGGGTCCGCTCTGCCTACACAAGGCTGACCGCTCGTGCACTTACCACCCCGCGCCCCGCGATCATCGGTCTCTGCGTCATCGGACTCGCCGGGCTTGTCGCTTTCCCGTTCCTGGGCGAGCCCAGCCCCCCGAGCTTCCAAGATCGCAACTTGGTGATCGCGTGGGACAGTCCGCCGGGCACGTCGCTGACCGAGATGGATCGTGTGACGGCGCTGGCCGCCGGTGAGCTGCAAGCGCTTCCGGAGGTCGCCGATGTCGGCGCGACGCTGGGTCGGGCGGTGAGCGCCGACCAGATCGTCGACGTCAACGCGGGCCAGATCTACGTGACAGTCAAACCGGGCGCCAACTACGGGCAGGCGCTCGCGGCAATCCGGGCAGTCGCCTACGGGACGCCTGGCATGCACGCGGTCGTCGGCACCTACGAAGCGCAGGTGATGGCGGGCGTCCTAGCACCGTCCGCCGACCAAGTGGACGTTCGCGTCTACGGGGAGGACTACGGCGAGCTCGGCCAGCTGGCGAGGCGGCTGGCTGGGCTGATCGCCCGCGTCAACGGCGTCGGTACCCCGCGGGTGCAGATGCCGACGCTGGAGCCGAACATCGAGGTGACGATCAACGACGCCGCTGCGCTGCGGGCCGGCGTGCTCCCGGGGGATGCGCGACGCGAGGCCTCTGCCCTGGTCTCCGGACTGACGGTCGGCAACTTCTTCGAGAGCCAAGCGGTGTTCGACGTGGTCGTGCTGGGAGCGCCGAGCGTGCGAAGCAGCATCGACAGCGTGCGCAATCTGGAGCTCGACACGGTGGGCGGCGGTCACGTGAGCCTCGGCCAGATCGGCAACGTCAGCGTGCGTCCCGATCCCGTCGATATCGAGCACGAGGCGGCATCACGCTACGTCGATGTGACGGTGCCGCTGCGCGGCCTCAGCATGGGGTCGGCGGAGAGCGCTATCCAGACGCTGCTGGGGCGGATCCGCTACCCGCTGGAGTACCACGCAGAGGTGCTCGGAAGCAATCCCGACAACCCCACCTCACATGCGACCTTCCTCTCCTACGTCGCTGCCGCCGCGATCGCGATCTTCCTGCTGTTCCAGGCCGCGCTCGGAAGCTGGCGGCTTGCCGCGCTGCTGCTGGCGCTCCTGCCCCTCGCGCTGCTGGGCGGCCTCGCGGTCGCGCTGGCCAGCGGGGAAGCAAGCGCGCTCGGTACCGATGCAGGGCTCGTTGCTGTCCTGGCGCTTGCCGTTCGCCAGGGACTGGCGCTCCTCGCCCACATCCGGCGCCGCCAGGCAGGCGACGGCGGTGAGCTCACGCCCGAGCTCGTCGTTCGCGCGTCGGCTGAGCGGCTCAGGACGACCGTGGCCGCGGCGTTTGTCCTTGCCGCCGTGCTACTGCCGTTCGTCGTGCTCGGCAATGTCGCGGGCAACGAGATGACCCACACGGCCGCAGCCGTGATCCTCGGTGGGCTCGTGACCGCGACCGTGCTCAGCTTGTTCGTCCTGCCGGCGGCCTGCCTCGCGCTCGGCTCGACCACCCCCATCCCGATCGAGGAGCCGGAGGACGCGCCGGACCGGCCGAGACCGGCTCGGCGCCGCTCCTAGGAGGAGACGTCATGCGTCAAGCACGAACATCGCTCGCAGCCCTTCTGCTGCTCGCCGGCGCCGTTCTGTCGGCTTGCGGAAGCTCGACGGGCCCCAACCCACCGCCAAACTTCAAGATCGAGCACGTCGCCGGCAGCTCGACCGGCCGGATCGTCCTCACCGCGTTGGGGGCGCAGCGTGACGGCATCCAGACCGTCCCCGTCGCCGCCGCATCCGGCGGGCCCACCGTCGTCATTCCCTACGGCGCGCTGATCTACGCCCCGAGCGGGGCGACCTACGCGTTCACGAGCCCGGCGCCGTTGACGTTCACCGAGGTCTCGATCACGGTCGACTACATCAGCGGCAGCTCGGCCTACCTCTTCCACGGGCCGCCTGTCGGCACAAAGGTAGTGAGTGTCGGGGCCGAGGAGCTGTACGGCGTGCAGACCGGCGTGCTGGCCCAGACGTGACGGGGCAGCACGCGAGAACGAGATCGAGGGGCGCGCGTAGGGCCGCCGGCTAACCATGCGATTCATCATCGGATCGAGTCTGCGCTTCAGGTACCTGGTGGTCGCCGGAGCTGTCGCGCTGATCTTCTTCGGTGCGCAGACGCTCGGCCGTCAGAAGGTCGATGTCTTCCCGGAGTTCGCGCCCATCACGGTCGAGATCCAGACCGAATGTCTCGGGCTGTCGCCATCCGAGGTCGCGCAGCTGGTGACGGTGCCGCTCGAGAACGCTCTCCAGGGCGTGCCCGGCGTCTACGAGACGGACTCCGAGTCCGTGCCCGAGCTGTCGGCGATCTTCCTCTACTTCAATCGGGGCACAAACGTCCTGCGGGCACGCCAGCTCGTACAGGAGCGCCTGACGGCAGCATCGCCCACGCTGCCGTCGTGGGCGTCGCCGCCCGCCCTCTACCCGATCGTCTCCGCCACCAGTCGAGTGATGCAGATCGGGCTGAGTTCGAGCACGCTGTCGCCGGTTGACCTCACGACGATCGCCGAGTACACGATCCGGCAGCGGCTGCTGCATGTGCCCGGCGTTGCCAACGTCGCGATCTGGGGCCAGAAGACGAAGGAGATCCAGGTCCAAGCCGACCCGCAGCAGTTGGCCGCCAACCACATCTCACTGAACCTGCTGCTGAGCGCAACCTCCAACGCAGTCGATGCCGGGTTGCTGAGCTTCACCAGTGGCTCGGCGATCGGCGACGGCGGCTTCGTCGAAACGCCGAATCAGCGCCTCAATGTGCGCAACATCGACGTCATCACGACGCCGGCGCAGCTCGCAGATGCTCCGCTGGCCAAGCGCGGCAGCCGCACCCTGACGATCGGTGACGTCAGTCGCGTGCTCTACGGTCCTCCGCCGCTGATCGGCAACGCCGTGATCGACGGGCACCAGGGGCTAATGATGGTTGTCGAGAAGTTCCCCGGCGCGAGCACGCTCAAGGTGTCTGACGGCGTGCTCAAAGCGCTCGCTGCGCTCGCACCCGGCCTACCCGGGATCCACATCAACTCGCACATCTTCCGCGCGGCGACGTTCATCCACACGGCGATCAGCAACCTCGGGTTTGCGGTCGTGCTCGGCTGCCTGCTCGTCGTGTTCGTTCTCATCGCCTTCCTCTTCCAATGGCGCGCCGCGCTGGTCAGCTTCGTCGCGATCCCGCTCTCGCTCGCTGCCTCCGGGATCGTCCTGGACGCGCTCGGCGGCACGATCAACACGATGGTCCTCGCCGGGTTCGCCGTGGCCGTCGGAGTGGTCGTCGATGACGCGATAATCGACATGGAGAACATCGTCCGGCGCTTGCGAATCTGGCGCTCCGGCGGCCGGAGTACCACGCCGTTGAGTCTGCTCCTCGCGGCGTCGCTCGAGGTACGAACCGCGATCCTCTACGCGACGCTGATCAACATCATCGCCGTCGTCCCAATCGTGTTTGTCGGCGGCCTGACCGGCGCCTTCTTCCAGCCACTGGCACTGGCGTACGCGCTCGCGGTGCTCGCCTCGATGGCCATCGCGCTGACCGTGACCCCGGCGCTGGCGATGATCCTGATGCCGAGCGCGCGACTGCACCGCAGCGATCCGCCGTTGGTCGCGTTGCTGAAGCGCGGTTACGCAGTGGTGCTGGCGCGCGTCCTGAGCCGCCCGGCCTGGTCCGCGCTGGCAGTCGCGGCGGCCATCGCGGCTAGCGCGCTCGTGCTTCCCAGTCTGGGTCAGAACCTCTTCCCGACGTTCAAAGAACCGGATCTGCTGATGCACTTCGACACCAAGCCGGGAACGTCGCTGCCGGAGATGACGCGCGTCGTGGAGCGCCTGCAGGCGGCGCTGCTTCGCGTCCCCGGGGTTGCTGCCGTCGGGTCACACATCGGTCAGGCGCCGCTGGGCGAAGAGGTTGCCGGCCCGGAGTTCTCTGAGCAGTGGATCTCGCTGAAGCCGAACGCGAACCTTGCCGCGACGACAGCGGCCGTTCGCGCCGTGGGGGACGCGTTCCCCGGGACCTTCATGGATCTCACCACCTACCTGCACGAGCGCATCGACGAAACGATCTCCAACACGAGCGAGGACCTGGTCGTGCGCATCTACGGTCCGAACTTCGGCGTCCTGCAAAAGCTCTCGCGGGAGGCTACCGACGCTTTGAGCGGCACGCCCAACCTGATCGACCTCCATAGCCAGTCCCAGGGCTACATAGCGCAGATCCAGGAGACCGTGAACTCAGCGAGCGCGGCGCGCTACGGCCTCACGCCGGGCGAGGTTCGCCGCGACGCTGCAACGCTGATCGGCGGCCAGGAGGCTGGCGAGGTCGACGTTGACGGGAGGTCCTACACCGTGGCGGTGTGGAGCACGCCTGCGGCGCGGGCGGACCTCACTGACGTGAGCCAGCTTCCGATCGACACGCCCAGCGGAGGACACGTGCCGCTCGGAATGGTCGCGAACCTTACCGTTGACCAGACGCCAAGCGACGTCACGCGCTACGACGGATCGAACAAGATCGACGTCATGGCCAATGTCAATGGCAACAACCTCGGCTCGGTCACCTCCGCCGTGCAGACCCGCCTCGACAAGGTGAAGCTGCCCGTCGGCTACCACATCGAGCTGCTTGGCGAGGCGGCCGCGCGTGCCGCAGCGCAGAGCCGGCTGCTCGACATGGGGGTCGGCGCCGCAGTCGCGATCCTGTTCCTGCTGCAGGCGGCGTTCATGAGTGTGCGGCTGGCGGCACTGATGTTCCTGACGTTGCCGGTCGCGCTTGTTGGCGCCGTCTTCGCTGCTTGGGGGGGCGTGGGTACGATCTCGCTCGGCGCGCTGATCGGCTTCTTCACCGTGCTCGGGATCGCCGCCCGCAATGGAATCCTGATGATCAGCCACTTCCAGCATCTGGAGCACGCTGAGGGCGAGCTGTTCGGCCCAGCGCTTGTGATGCGCGGCGCCAGCGAGCGCCTCTCGCCGATCCTGATGACCGCGCTGGCCACCGCCCTCGCGCTGGCGCCGCTTGTCATCTACGGCGATCGCCCCGGCCAGGAGATCGAGAACCCGATGGCGGTCGTGATCCTGGGCGGGCTGACCACGGCGACGCTGATGAACCTCTTCGGCCTGCCAGCGCTCTACCTGCGGTTCGCCAAGCGCCGATCGCCTACCGGCGCGTGAGCGACCCGGCTGCCGTTCACCTGCATCGACCGTCGGAGCACCGCCAAGAGGATGGAATGTGCTGCCCCTGCCCGCTGATCCGCAACCCCGCGCTCGTGGGTGGCCAAACTGACGGAGAACCGGGCCCGACAGTGCGCCAAGACTGACCCAGTACCGCGGGATCGGCGCCGGAGCGCGCTGGCACGGTTACGCCCGCGCCGGCTCGGAGGACTTCAGGGCCGGGTAGCCGGAGGCTGCCTCGCTCCAGCTCTGCACACGCCGGCGCAGCTGGAAGTAGGCGATCGCGCCGGGAATGGTCGGGAGCCAGAAGGCGAAGCCGCGGTACACGAGCACGGCCACGACGGCGAGTGGACCGGCGACGTTGAACGCGATCAGCGCCCCGATCATGCCGCCGTCGACGCCGCCGATCCCGCCGGGCAGCGGCAGCAGGTTGCCGAACATGCCGACGAAGTAGGCCATCACGATGACGGAGATCGGCGGTGCTGCGCCGAACGCGTGAAACGACGCCCACAGCGTCGCGATGTCGAACGCCCACCAGGCGATCGCGCCGAGCGCAAGCGGGTCGCGCGAGCGGATGATCTCGAGCGCCCCATGGACGCCGCTGCCGACCAACGCCGGAAGCTTCAGCACCCATGCGCGCACGACCGCGCCGCGCCCCTTATGGTGGCCCAGCGCCGCGAGCCGCCGCTCCAAGTAGCGTGGCAACCGGGTGAGTAGAAGCGCGGTGAGGATCGCCGCGCCGCCGAAGATCGCCGGCACGATCGTGATCGCGAAGCTGCCGCCGCCAGGCAACAGGCCGCTGTAGAGGCCGATACCGAACAGCACCAGCGCCCCCATGAACACCGCGTAGAGCAACGTCATGAACGCGACCATGCGCGCCGCGACCATCCCACGGTTCATCCCCGAGCGACGCAGCGCCCAGATCGTGAGCGCGACGCCACCGGCGCCCGCGCTCGCAAACAGGCGCGTCGCCGCGAGACCGGCCATCGTGATCTCATAGCTCGATGGCCAGTCGATCCGCGAGCGGCCGCCACGAACGAACACCGTCCGAAACAGCGCCACATAGCCGCCGAACGAGAGCACCTCGCACGTCACCGCGAGCACCAGCCAGCCCGGCGCGCCGTGCCCGATCCGGTCCCACGTCTTGCTGAGGCCGGTGACCTTCGGCAGCACGAAGTAGAGGAACCCGATCGCCGATGCGATGAAGATCCCGAGGGCGATGGTGCGCTGACGCGTCAGGTGGACACGCGGCATCTCCTCGGCGCCGGCGTCGAGGCTGGCGATCTGGGTTTGCTCGACCCTCGCCCTTAGGCGTCGACTTCTCGCCTCGACCATCACCGCGAACCGGGCTCCAGTGCGAGCGTTCGCGCAGCCGTGATCAGCCGACCGGCGCTGCGCAGCGGCGGGCGAGCGACGGGCTCGCACAGGCGAACGAACCCACACAGCGCCAACCCCGCGAGCAGATCGACGACGTAGTGCTCGCCGAGATAGACGAGTGCGAAGCCGAGCACGGCCGCGTAGCCGGTCCCGATGGCACCGGCAACCGGCCCAGTCTCGCTGAGCAGCACCGCTGCCATGGTCGAAGTAGCGAAATGCAAGGACGGCATCGCAGCAAGGGGATTGCCACCAAGAACACTGTAGAGAGGAGCCCAACCGTCCTGCCAGAAGCCCTCGCCGTACTCCACCATCAACCGGCGCACTGCCGGTGAGGAGCCGTTCCGCGGCTCGCCGAGCCGGCCCTTCGCCTCCGCATACCAGGGCGGCGCGGTCGGCACGGCCCAATAGGCGAGCGCGCCGAGGTCGAACACGGCGTAGGTCATCAAACCAGCCCGTGCGGTACGCGAGCGCTCACGCGAGGAGACGTATAGGAACGCCGCATGCGGCGTCGCAAACCACACCCAGTGCGCCCACACCAGGACCTTCTCAAACGCAGTGAAGCGACCGTCCGCGTGCAAGGCGCGTTGCAGACGCGTGGTTGGCAGCTCCCCGCGTCCCATTATGCGGTCGAGCGCGACCGGATAGTCGATCCGCACCCGTGCCTGCAGCGCTGCCGCGTCGTCGTTCGGCATCTTGTACGCCGCAAGGTAGACGTACATCTGCAACACGGACACGGCGACATCGCGTGCGCGTGAGCGCGGCAAGATAACCGCGGCAGACAGCGGTGCAACCGCTGCGCCGGCGATCACCGCAGCCGGCCCCAGACGCAGCCGGCGGCGCAGCAGCGGCAGCGCGACGCCGCCGAGGACCGCCGCGACACCAAGCGCCCTGACCGCCTGGCGCGCTGCGCGTACTGAGCGCTGCGATCGTGTGTGTGAGAGGGTCAGGCTGCTCGCGCGAGCGCGTACTCCCGCGCCTCCTCGACAAGTGTCGCTATGACCGGGCTCGCCACGTCGGCCTCGGGATGCCACTGCACTCCGAGCACGAAGCGCCGGCCCGGAACCTCGATCGCCTCCGGCAGCTCGTCGACGTCCGCCCAGCCGGTGACGATGAGCTCCTCGCCGAGCCGATCGATGCCCTGATGGTGATGGGACAGGGTGACGTGGTGCTCCTCGCCGGCAGCCCGCGCCGCCTGGGACCCAGGCGCAAGGTGCACGTAATGCTCGGCATCGTCGAAGCCACCGATGACCCGCAGGTGCTCGCGGTGACCGAAGTGCGTCGGGAGATCCTGGATCAACGTGCCACCCTGAGCCACGTTCAGGATCTGCATGCCGCGGCATATGCCGAGAAAAGGCATGTCACGTGCCAGCGCCCGCAGCGTCAGCGCGATCTCGAACTCGTCACGCTCGCGCACCGTCTGCTGCGTCTCGGGCGCTCGCACCGCACCGTAGACCGCGGGGTCGACATCTGCGCCGCCGGCGACCAGGAGGCCGTCGAGCAGGTCCAGCACCACGTCCGGAGCCGCACTCACCTCCGGGTCGGGGGGGAGCACCACAGCCACCGCGCCAGCAGACTGCAGCGCAGCTACGTAGCTGTAAGGGACCAGCGCAGCACGCTGATCCCAGGCGCCCCAGCGCGCCCGCTCGAGGGCGGAGCAGATTCCGATCAGCGGCGCGCGCATAGCAGAACGGTATCGTCCTGGAGTCCTGCACCCTCGAGCGACGGCGGGATGCGGGACAACGCTCGAAGAAAAAGTGGCGCATCGCGCCGCCGCGTGAATAGAATCCCGGCGCGTTGCGACGCTCGTCACACCCCAGCCCGGCCCGCCGGCGGATGATGCTCCTTACCCTGGGGCTCGCGCTGGTGCTCGGCCTCGTGACGGCGCCGAGCGCGTTGGCCGGCAGCGTGACGGTGCCGAACGGCTACTCGCCCAACGCCAACCACATCGCGGGCATCTACATGGTCGCGCTCTACATCGCGATCGTGATCTTCGTTGGCGTCGAGGGAACGCTGCTGTTCGCGCTGGTGCGCTTCCGCTCCCGCAAGGGGCGCGTCGCCAAGCAGATTCACGGGAACACGCGCCTGGAGATCGGATGGACAGTCGGTGCGGCGCTGATCCTCGTCGCGCTGGCAACCGTGACGTTCGCCGACCTCAGCTCGATTCGCAACCCGGTCAACTCGGGCCCGGGCGGGCTCGATCTGAACGATGGCGTGCAATACGAGACCACCGGCGCGCTGAAGCCGCCTGACGGGCGCGCGCTGACGATTCAGGTCAACGGGATCCAGTACATCTGGCGCTACACCTACCTGGGCTACTCGCCGAACGCCGACGGCCTCGGCGATCCGTACTCCTACTACCAGATGGTCGTCCCGACGAACACCACCGTCATCCTCCACGTGGTGTCACAGGACGTCGTGCACGAGTGGTGGATCCCCGAGCTCGGCGGCAAGGTGCAAGCGGTGCCGGGCTACACCAACTACACGTGGTTCAAGATCTCCAAGCCCGGCAACTACACAGGGCAGTGCTCCTTCCTCTGCGGCCGCGGCCACGCGCGGATGATCGCCGAGGTGACCGCTGTGTCCCCCGCCGCCTATCAGAAGTGGATCAATCAGCAGGAGACCTACCTTCGGCAGGCCGACGCGCAGGCGGCGAAGTTCCGCGCACAGCTGAACGGCAAGCAGGGGTCAAGCGCAGTCGCCTTTTCGACGCAATGACGATCTGAGAGAACAGCAATGGCCACGGCAACCCTCACCCCGATACCGCAGGTCGTCGCCCACCGCGTCGAGCGCGAGCCGCACGGCTTGATGGGCTGGATCACCACAACGGACCACAAGCGGATCGGGATTCTCTACCTGGTCACCTCGTTCGTGTTCTTCATCCTCGGTGGCGTCGAGGCGCTGATGATCCGCCTCCAGCTCGGCGAGGCGAACAACACCCTGATCACGCCGGAGGTCTACAACCAGCTCTTCACGATGCACGGCACGACGATGGTCTTCCTGTTCGTCGTGCCGATGCTCGCTGGCTTTGGCAACTACTTCCTGCCGTTGATGATCGGCGCGCGCGACATGGCCTTCCCGCGGCTGAACGCACTCTCCTACTGGCTGTTCCTCGCCGGCGGGATCGTCCTGTACGGCTCGATCTTCTGGAGCCCGCCGGAGGCCGGCTGGATCTCAACGGTGCCGCTTGCGGAGTCGACCTTCCTGCCGTCGGCCGGCGTCGACGCCTGGATCTACCTCGCGCATCTCACCGGTCTCGCATCGGTGCTCGGGGCGATCAACTTCCTTGTGACGGTGGTGAACATGCGGGCGCCGGGGATGCGCTGGTCGCGGCTGCCGCTGTTCGTCTGGTCGATCATCGCTTACTCGTTGCTGCTGATCATCGCGATCCCGGTGCTCGCGGGCGCGGTCACGATGCTGCTGCTCGACCGCCACTTCGGCACGCACTTCTTCGACACCGCCAACGGCGGCTCGGTGCTGCTGTGGCAGAACCTGTTCTGGTTCTTCGGCCACCCCGAGGTCTACATCCTGATCCTTCCGGCCTTCGGGATCATCTCGGAGGTATTACCCGTGTTCGCGCGCAAGCCGATCTTCGGCTACAAGGCGATCGCTGCTTCGACGATGCTGATCTCCTTCCTCGGGCTGCTCGTGTGGGTCCACCACATGTTCACGACGCCGACGCCGCTCGTGATCCTGATCTTCGCGATGATCAGCTCGTTCCTGATCGCCGTGCCGACGGGGATCAAGATCTTCAACTGGCTCGGCACGCTGTGGCAGGGCTCGATCGAGTTCACGACGCCGCTGATGTACGCCGTCGGGATGATCGCCCTGTTCACGATCGGCGGCATCTCGGGCGTCTTCCTGGCCATCTTCCCGGTCGACTGGCAGCTCAGCGACACCTACTTCGTCGTCGCCCACATCCACTTCGTCTTCGTCGGCGGCTCGGTCTTCGGGATCTTCGCCGGGATCTACTACTGGTTCCCAAAGATGACCGGCCGGATGCTCAGCGTGTCGCTCGGCCGCTGGTCGTTCTGGCTGATGTTCTGGGGCACCCTGATCACGTTCATGATCCAGCATTCGCTCGGCCTCGACGGCATGCCGCGCCGCGTCTACGAATACGAGAACGTCGGCAATCTCCAGCTGTACAACCAGATCTCGACCGTCGGCTCGTGGATCCTGGCCACCGGCGTGCTGATCAGCGTGATCAACATCTGGCGCTCGCTGAAGCGGGGCGCGATCGCCGGCCCCGACCCCTGGAAGGCGAACACGCTGGAGTGGTTCACTACGTCGCCGCCACCGGCAAACAACTTCGACGCGATCCCGCGGGTGCGCTCGCTCGAGCCGATGAAGGACATCCGCCGGGAGATCGAGCGGCAGGGCAAAGAGGGGGCCGGATCGCCGGCCGGCGCGCCCGGACCGGTAAAGGCGTCCGCGTAGGATCTGAAGATGGCCGCCGCCAACGCCAAGGCAGTCGCACCGCCGGCACGGGCGTTCGCCCCAACGCGCACGCTGCTCACCGACTACCTCGCGCTCACCAAGCCGAAGGTGCAATCGCTGCTGCTGCTGACGACCGTGACGACGATGTATGTCGCCGCGTCGCCATCGCCGCTGCGCGTAGCGTTGACCTGCCTCGGTGGCTACATGTCTGCGGGCGGTGCCGGCGCGATCAACCACTACTGGGATCGCGACATCGATGCACGGATGGCGCGCACGGCGGACCGGCCGATCCCGAGTGGCCGCGTGTCGCCGGCGGCCGCGCTGCGCTTCGGCGCCCTGCTCGCGATCGCATCGGTGCTGCTGCTCGGCCTGGCGATCAACTGGCTCGCCGCCGGGCTGTCGTTCGCCGGCTTCGCCGGCTACGTCGGTGTCTACACCATCTGGCTGAAGCGTCGCACGCCGCAGAACATCGTCATCGGTGGCGCCGCCGGAGCGGTCCCGCCGCTCGTCGGGTGGGCCGCGGCGACCGGGCACCTCAGTTGGACCGCGGTGTTCCTGTTCGCAATCGTCTTCTACTGGACGCCGCCGCATTTCTGGGCCCTCAGTCTGCTGATGAAAGACGAATACGCGAAGGTCGGCGTCCCGATGATGCCCGTCGCGCGCGGCGAGGGCGAGACGCGCCGCCAGATCTTGATCTACGCGATCCTCCTCTACGCCGTCACGCAGCTCCCGTTCTGCGCCGGCAGCTTCGGCGGCGTATACCTGGCAGCGTCGATGGCCCTCGGGCTCGCCTTCGTCTACGGCGCCATCCGCCTGTACCGTCGCGCGGACCGCAGCGCAGCGCTCCAGCTGTACCTGTTCTCGCTCGCCTACCTCGCGCTGCTGTTTGGCTCAATGGTCGTGGATACGCACGTATAGGATTGGCCGCCATGGATCGTAAGCTCGCAAACAAGAACATCCGCCTCGGCATGACGCTCGCGGCGTTCTCGATCTTCATGTTCGGCCTCAGCTTTGTCGCCGCCGCGATCTGGCTGTCGAAATGAGCGCCACCGGCAAACAGCCGCCGGTGCTCGACGACGAGACGGTGCCGCCGGTTGGCGAGCAGATCCACCTGCCAGGCCCGTCCCTGCTACCGGTGCTGCTCGCGATCGGAATAACCCTCGCGCTCGTCGGCATCACGGCGAGCATCGTGCTCGTGGTGATCGGCCTGGCGATCGCGATCCCTGTCAGCGTGCAGTGGATCCGCACGACGCAGGCGGATATCGCCGAGCTCCCGCCCGAGCGCCACTGAGCGAGCGGGTCGGCGCCGCGCAACCGGTGCCGGCCGCAGACCGCGCGGTGCGCAGAGCGCAACGCGGGCCCCAAATTGGCGGGCATCGCACGCGAGGCCCGGCGGCTTCGCTAGCATCATGGTCATGAGCACCGGCCAGCGCTACCGGCTGCGCGCCCCCTCGAGCGGGCGCGAGCTGATCCTCGAAGCCGATAGCGAGCACGTCTACGTCGATCGCGACACGGGTGAGCCGCTCGAAGTGGTCGGCAAGCTGCTCCCGCTCGCGCCATCGTCATCGAGGCTTCCGTGGACCGTAGAGAACATGCGGTTCTGCCCGTGGTGCGAGCAGCACGCGCAGCGGGACCTCAACGATTGCCCGACTTGCGGGCGGCGCATGGGCCCGATCGGAGCCTGATCATGCCCGACCGCCACCGCCCGAGCCATCCTTCGCGTCGCGCCAGCGCCCTCGGCCTCGCGCTGCTCGCAGGCGTCGCTGTCGCCGGCTGCGGCGGCTCGCAGGTGTCTGATGCCGTTCCCAGCCAGACCCCGGCCGTCGTGGCACCAAAGACCGTGACGACCACGGTCGCGTCAAAGCAGACAAGCTCCAACAACAACAGCGCCGGCAGTGCGGTCTCGGGCTCGGAGTCCACCACGCTCGCCGGCGGCACCCCGACCGCCGGATCGACCACGAACGTCGGGGCTACCACCGGTGGCACCGCGACCGGCACGGGAACGGGGACCGGGACCGGGACCGGGACCGGAACGGGGACCGGGACTGGCACGGGGACCGGGACCGGCACGGGGACCGCCACAGTCGGTGGCAGCGGTGGCGCCTCAGCACCCAGCAGCGGCGCGACCTAGCCCGGGCCGCAGCTGCGCGAGCCGGCCAGCTACGGCGTGACGTCTACGGCGTGGTGATCAGCGTCGCCGAGTACTCGAGCCGTCCGCTCTGGTAGAGGCAGGGGTAGCTGACGGTCGAGTTGACCTTGAGCTGGGCGCTCTCGACACCAGTCACGTCGCAGTCCTTCGCCGAACGGCTCGCTCGCCAGGAGGTCGTCCCGCCATAGCCCGCGATCGCGAGCGCCGGAGCCCACGTGGGGACGCTCAGAGCGATCTGCTCCCCCTTGGTGACGGTGATCGTGTGGGCAAGCGGGAACTGTGCCTTCTCGCCGAAGTAGGGGAGCAGCTGGACTGCGGGGCTGCGCGCGATCAGCTTGAACTTCAAGCCGCCGACGTTCTTGAGGACCGCGATGCCGGCCGACGCTGGGCCAAACCCCTCGGTGGTGTTGTAGTAGGTGATGTCCGCTGCCGTCGGCGAGCCGAGCGTGATCGTCCATGCCACGATCACGCCGCTCTTGGGCACGGCGAGCAGGCCGCGGTCGGTCCCGACCTTGACCTGATAGCCGGTCGTCTCGGTGACCGCCTCGCAACTCGACGCACTGCACGTCGGCAGCGGTGACGTCGGTCCGGTTAGTCCGGTCGTGCTGGTCGGACCGGTCGTGCCGGACGGCCCGGTCGTGCCGACCGTGACGACCGTGGCGAGATCCCCCGGCGCGATCCCGACCTCGGTGATCGTGGCGAGCGCGATCGCAGGGACGAGTAGCACGGCCGCGGTCGTGATGATAGTTACGAGCGTTCGTCGCATCTCGAATATGGAACTCTAATCGCGCACGGTTGTTGCGGGGATTTGCGCAACAACTCCTGCGCGGTGCACGAGCGCGTTCAGCGGCGGAGCGCGCTCGCGGCTGCTGCGATCTCAGCCTGATCGCCGGCTGTTGGCGTCCACGGCAGGCGTAGCGGATCCGTCAGGTAGCGCGGGATCACGTGGATGTGGAAGTGGAACACGGTCTGCCAGGCCACGGCACCGGCAGAGTGCATCAGGTTCACGCCGTCGGCACCGAGCTGCTCGCGAGCGCGCCCCGCAACCTCCTTGGCCAGCAGCGCGCAGGCGGCGAGATCCTCAGCGGAGATGTCGTGGATGTCCACGGCATGGACCCGCGGAATGACGAGCGTGTGGCCACGCGTCGCCGGGCTGATATCGGCAAAGGCAAGCGCGCGCTCGCTCTGCGCGACGACATCCGCCGGCAGCTCCCCGGCGATGATCTTGCAGAACACGCAGTCGTCGGCGCTCATCGCTTGCAGCCTACGCAATCCACGCACGGGCGTACTCGATCGCGTCCGCGCGGCCCTGCACCTCCCCGGTGAAGCGCGCCCGGGTGACCACCGCGAGCAGCTCGCCGATCTGCGGGCCAGGCTCGAGCGCGAGCGCGTCGGCGAGCTCATCGCCCCGCACCGGCGGACTCGGATGACCGTCGAAATGCCAGCGCAGCGCCTCGTCGATGACCTCGCGCGCGAGGTCGAGATGCCGCTGGATTGCCTCCTCCGCATTGACCCCGCGCGTCGCGAGCCGGTCGGCGATAGAGAGCAGCGTGACATCCGCAGCGACCGGGCCGCAGCGGTCGAGATAGCCGTAGAGGTCGGCGCGCGACAGCGGGCGCCGGTCCACCAGGAAGCCCAGACGGAGGTGATGCAACGTGAGCGCGGCGACGTGCGATCGGACGCGCTCCGCTGCGCGGAGCCGGGCGAGGATCGCGGCGGACAGCTCTGCTCCGCGCTCGTCGTGACCGAGAAACAGAACACGCCCGGAGGCGTCGACCGACCGCGTGCCGGGCTTGGAGATGTCGTGCAGCAGCGCCCCGAGCCGCAGCGCCACGCCGCGGTTCAGCTCGTCGGCCAGTGGCTCATCCAGCAGCGTCCGCACACGCGCGGCGGTGTCGAGCGCGAACAGGCGCGCAGGGTCGGCGGCGATCTCGATCACCTGGCGGAGCACCTCGAGCGTGTGCTCGCCGACATCGAGGTGATGAAACTGGCTCTGCCCGACGCCATCGAGCAGAGCGAGCTCCGGTAGCACGACCGCGAGCAGCCCGAGGTCCTTCAGCAGTCCTACGCCGTCGCACACCCGATCTGACGCGATGATCCGCCGCAGCTCGCCGTACACCCGCTCGGCCGCGACGGCGCGCAGGCGCGGCGCGATCCGCCGGGCGCCCTCGCGGGCATCATCGTCCGGCTCGAGCCCCAGCTCGCAGACCAGGCGTACGAGCCGCATCGCGCGTAGCGGATCGGCGTCCAGCGCCCCCGGGCCGGCGAGCCGCAGGCGACCGAGCTCGAGGTCGCGCCCGCCACCAAGCGGATCGACGAGCGAGCCGCCCTGCAGCGGCTCGGCGAGCGCGTTCACCGTGAAGTCGCGCAGCGCGAGATCGTCCTCGATGCGTTCGCCGCGCAGCGGGTTCAGGTCCACCTGCCAGCCACCAGATCGGGCGACGACACGCCACGCGCCGAACTCGTCCGACAGCGAGAAGGCGACCGCGTCGCCCGCGCGAGCGAGCTGGCGAGCGGCCTCGCGAACATCGCCGTCGAGAACGAGATCGAAGTCCTCAACCTCGCCAAGGCCGCGTAGCCGGTCGCGAATCGCGCCGCCCACGACCCAGCAGGTCCGTCCCGCGAGCGCGGCGCGGAGCAACTCGAGCGTCTCGTTGCGCTCGCTCACGGCGCGTCCAGCCCGCTCGGCGCCGTCGCCGCTCCGTCGCGGTGGTATTCGCGCGGCACGCGGGCGCCAAGCGAGCACGTGACCTCGTAGTTGATCGTGTCGAGCCGCTGCGCGAGCTCCTCGGCGCTGATGCGCTCGACGCCGGCGGACCCGATCAGGACAGCCTCGCTGCCGACCCGCACACCGCTGCCGATGCCGACCTCGACGGTGAGATTGTCCATGCTCACCGCACCGACAAGCGGGCGCCGGACACCGTCGATCAGCACGTCGGCATTGTTCGACAGTCCGCGCCGCACGCCGTCGCCGTAGCCGATTGGCAGCACCGCCAGCTCGGTCGGCTCGCTCGCAACGAACAGCCGGCCGTAGCCCGCGCTCTCCCCGGCCGCGCACGGCTTGAGTGCAGCAACCCACGAGCGAAGCTCGAGCGCCGGCTCGAGGCCGCGTGCGCCAGCGTCCCTGCCAAACGGGTCGAGCCCGTAGAGCGCCACGCCGCAGCGAGCCATGTCGAACCGCCCGCGACCGGCACCGACCAACGCAGCGCTGTTCTCCGCGTGAACGAGCAGCCCGTCGTGACGCGCCCGTAGCGGATCGACCCACGCCGTGAACCGTGCGAGCTGCTCACGGAGGTAGCGATCATCGGCCGCGTCGGCAGTGGCGAAGTGGGTCATCGCCCCTGCGAGCTCGAGGCCCGGCGTGCTGGCGGCGCGCTCCGCGAGACGATCCGCGAGCGCGCCGTCGCGGGTGCCGAGCCGACCCATGCCGCTGTCCAGCTTGACGTGCACGCGACCGCCACCGCGCGCCGCCACCGCGTCGAGGAACGTCTCCGTCCAGGCCACTACCTCAGCGCGCGCCGCCAGCGCCTGCTCGAGCTCGCCCGTGGTGAGGGCGCCCATCACGATGATGGTGGCCTCGATTCCCGCCGCGCGCAACTCCGCCGCCTCGGCCGCGGCTGCGACGGCGAGCGCGCAGGCGCCGGCCCCAAGCGCGGCGCGCGCACACGGCACGGCGCCATGACCGTAGCCGTCAGCCTTGACGACGGCGCACAGGCGCGGGCTCATGCGCATCAGCGTGGCGCAGTTGCGTTCGACCGCCGCAACGTTGACGGCGGCGACCGCGCGGACATTCATCGCGACCGCACCCGAGACAGCTGCTCGATGACGTCCGAGGCGATCACGCCGTCGCGGCCGTGCCATTCGGCGGCACGGCATCCGGCCAGCGCGTGCAACCGCACGGCGGCGCAGGCCGCCACGAACGGCTCGATGCCTGTGGCCAGCAGTGCGCCGAGCACCCCTGCAAGCACATCGCCGGTGCCGGCCGTCGCGAGCGCCGGCGTGGCGCCAGGGCTGACGGCGACAAAGCCACCGGGCGCAGCGATCAGCGTGTCGTCGCCCTTGAGCACGATGATCGCACCCGATCGCCGCGCAGCGTCGCGTGCCAGCCGCAGACGCTCATCCGCCACCGCCGCCGAGGAGATGCCGAGCAGGCGGGCGAGCTCCCCCTCATGGGGCGTCAGCACCGTGGCCACGGTCCGCGACGTCAGCGCTGCGAGATCCTCGACATACGCGTTCAAGCCGTCGGCGTCGAGCACGATCGGCAGCGCGAGCGCGCCCATGGCCGTGCGCACGAAATCGACCACCCCGGCACTGCGACCGAGTCCCGGTCCGAGCACGAGCGCGCCGCCGTGGCGCGCCGCGTCGACGATCAGGGGCACGCCCGCCGCAGTATGGGCGCCGCCGTCGTCCGGCAACGCCAGCGTCATCACCTCGAGCAGCCGCGACTCGAAGATCGGCGCGAGCGAACGTGGCACGCACGCCGTCACGTAGCCGGCGCCCGCACGCGCCGCCGCGAGCGCGGCGAGGCACGGCGCACCGGTCAGCCCGGGCGATCCGCCGGCGACGAGCACCGGACCGCTCGTGAACTTCGTCGAGTGCACGCCGCGGCGGGGGAGCAGATCGAGCAGCTCGTCGGAGATCAGCCCCACGTCGGGCTCGATCGGGGCGCCCGCGGGGATGCCGATGTCGAGCACGTGCACGGTTCCGGCGTGCGATCGGCCCGGCTCGATCCACAGGCCCGGCTTGGCGACGTGGAACGTCGCCGTCGCGTGCGCGGTGACGGCGACGGCGGCCACCACGCCGCTCGACGCGTCCACGCCGCTGGGCACGTCCGCCGCCAGCACCGGTACCTCGCTGGAGATGATCGCGTCGATCGAGCGTGCGACCGCGCCGTTTGGGGCACCGGTCGATCCGGTGCCGAGCAGCGCATCAACGACCAGCGCCGCGTCGGGCGGAATCGCGACTTCGAGCGGGCGGGGCGCCTCTCCGGGCAGGAGCTCGAGGTTGGCGCGGGCGTCGCCACTCAGCTCAGCGGGATCTCCGGCGATCAGCACCGTCACCTGGCGGCCCGCTTCACGCAGCTGGCGCGCCGCGACCAGGCCGTCCCCGCCGTTGTTGCCCTTGCCGGCCACGACGACGATCAACCCGCTCGGGGCGAGCTCCGTCGCGAGTCCGGCGAGGGCGCCCCCAGCCTGCTCCATCAGCTGGAGCGACGGGACGCCGCGATCTCCGCTCGCCCAGGCGTCGGTTGCGCGCATGCGCGCGGCGTCGAGCAACGGCTCGAGCCAGGCTGGCAGGCTCATCGCAGAACCGCCACGGCGCCGGCGAGATCGCGCGAATGGGTCAGCGAGATGGCCACCTCAACACCAAGCTCATCGGCGCGCGCGCGCGCCGTGCCGTGCAGGCGCAGCGCAACGGCTTCGCCGCCGCCGAGCACCTCGATCTCACGGGGAACCATCACCGCGAGGCCGAGCGCCTTCGTCACCGCCTCCTTGGCGCAGAAGCGAGCCGCCAAGTGCTGCCCAGGGCGCCCGCGCGAGCGTGCGTAGCTGAGCTCGCCATCCGTGAACAGGCGCGTCGCGAGGCCCGGTCGGCGCTCCAGCGCGCGTTCGATGCGCTCGATCTCGAGTAGATCGAGACCGACAGCGCGACCGGCGCTAGAAGTCTCGCTACTCAACCGTCACTCCACGGTGACGGTCTTCGCGAGGTTGCGTGGCTGGTCGGCATTGAGCCCGCGGCGACGAGCGATGTCGTAGGCGAGCAGTTGCAACGGGATCACGGCGAGGACCGGTGCGAGCATCTCGTCGGTCGCCGGCACCTCGATCGTCGCCTCGACATGTGGCGCGACGACCTCGTCGCCAACCGTCGTGATCGCAATCACCTTGGCCCCGCGGGCGCGAACCTCCTGGATGTTGGAGACCACCTTGCTCAGCAGCGGCGAGGCCGTTGCTACGGCGACCACCGGCGTGCGCTCGTCGAGCAGAGCGATCGGGCCGTGCTTCATCTCTCCGGCCGCGTAGGCGTCGGTGGAGATGTAGGAGATCTCCTTGAGCTTGAGTGCTCCCTCGAGGGCCACGGGAACCCCGACGTGGCGGCCGAGGTAGAGGAAGAAGTCCGCCTGCCAGCACCACTGCGCAACCGCTGCGACGCTCGGCCCGACGTTCGCCAGCAGCTCGCCGACGAGCTGCGGCAAGCGCCGCAGCGCCGCGACGAGGTCGGCGATCCGCTCCGGCGGGAGCGTGCCGCGCAGCTCGGCGAGGCGTAGCGCCAGCAGGTATACGGCCGCCAGCTGGCAGGTGAACGTCTTCGTCGCGGCAACGCCGATCTCGAGCCCGGCGCGCGTGTACAGCGCGCCGTCGGCGTCGCGCGTCGCCTGCGAGCCCACGGAGTTGGTCAGCGCAACGACGCGCGCGCCGCGACGGCGTGCGAGCCGCATCGCGGCGAGCGTGTCGAAGCTCTCGCCCGATTGCGAGATCCCGATCACCAGATCGTCCGGACCGAGCAGCGGGTTGCGGTACTGGTACTCCGACGCGACGTCCACATCGACGGGGATTCGCGCCCACTCCTCGATCGCGTAGCGACCGACGAGACCGGCGTGGTAGGCGGTGCCACAGGCGACGATCACGACCCGTTGGATTCCTTCGAGGATCGACTCGTCAAACGCTCCCGGCGCAGCGAGATCGACGCCGTTGCCACGCGTCGTGCGGTCGTTGATCGTCGCGGCGAGCGCGTCGGCCTGCTCGTGGATCTCCTTGAGCATGAACGTCTCGTAGCCACCCTTCTCGGCGGTCTCCTCGTCCCAATCGATCTCCACGACTTCGCGCTGCACGGCCGCGCCCGTCTGATCGCGAATCTCGACCGAGCCGGCGCGCAGCACGACGATCTCCCCGCTCTCGAGGTAGCACACCGACCGCGTGTCGCCGAGAAATGCGGGCACCGCCGACGCGACGAAGCTCTCGTCCTCGCCGCAGCCGACGACGAGCGGGGACTCCCGGCGCGCCGCGACGAGCAGCTCGGGCTCGTCGATGCTCAGCACGACGAACGAGAACGAGCCATCCAGCTCCGCGAGGGTGGCCTGCACCGCGCCCGCGAGATCGTCCTCGTAGTGGCTCGCGATGAGCTGAGCGATCACCTCGGCGTCGGTCTCCGAGCTGAAGATCGCACCATCCTCGATCAGCTGCGTGCGCAACGTCACGTAGTTCTCGACGATCCCGTTGACGACGACGTGCACGCGGTTCGCGGTGTCGAAGTGGGGGTGGGCGTTCTCCTCGCTGACGCGCCCGTGCGTCGCCCAGCGCGTGTGACCGATGCCGATTGTCGCCGCCGGCGCGAGCGTTGCCGTCGGCCTGCCTGCCGACCCGTTTGCGCGACGGCCGTCGGCGGCTGCGCCTGCGAGCGCCGCCTCGAGCCGGTCGAGGTTACCTACCTTCCGCACCGTGCGGATCTCGTCGCCTTCGATCAGCGAGATGCCCGCGCTGTCATAGCCGCGGTACTCGAGCTTGCGCAACCCGGCGAGCAAAATGGCCTCGGCCGGGCGTGCGCCGACGTAACCGATGATGCCGCACATGTACCGAGCCTACCCGACTGCCGACTCGACGGCCGCGACGAGGCGAGCGCACACCTCGTCGGCTTCCGCGGCGCTGGGCGCCTCGACCATCACCCGGACCAACGGCTCGGTGCCGCTGGGGCGCACCAGCACGCGACCGCGGCCTTCGAGCCCACCGGACTCGCGGGCGATCGCCTCGCGCACGGCGGGAGCTTCCTGGGCGGCGACGCGGTCGCGGACCGGCACGTTGACGAGGCGCTGCGGCAGCTTGCGCACGCGGCGACGCTGGTCAAGGTCAGCACCGGCGAGCGCCTCGAGCAGCAGCAGCGCCGAGGCGATGCCGTCGCCGGACGGTGCAAAGCCTAGTTCGATGATGTGCCCGGACTGCTCGCCACCGAGCGTCCACCCCCGCTGGCGGAGCTCTTCCAGCACGTAGCGGTCGCCCACCGCCGTGCTCGCCACCTCGATGCCGGCCGCTCGCAGCGCCGTGACGAAGGCGAAGTTGGTCATCACGGTGATGGCGACGCCACGCCCCGGAAGGCGGTCCTTGCCGAGCAGGTAGTGCGCGATGAGCATGACCATCTCGTCACCATCGACGATCGTCCCTGCGCGGTCCACGGCCAGCACACGATCGCCGTCGCCGTCAAACGCAAAGCCGATGTCGTGGCCTGCAGCGACGACCTGCTCGGCGATCCGCTCGATGTGCGTGGAGCCGCAGCGGTCGTTGATATTGCGTCCGTCGGGCTCGGCGGCAACGGTCGACACGCTGGCGCCCAACCGCTCGAAGATCGCCGGCGCAACCAGGTAGGTCGCGCCGTTGGCGCAGTCCAAGAGCACGTCCAGCCCGTGCAGAGACAGCGACTCGAACCGCCTGTGCAGCTCACCCAGGTAGTCCTCGGCGGTGTCGTCCAGCTTGCGGATCCGCCCTATCTGCTCGCCGCTGCCGCCGGCCGACTCGTCCAGACGGGCTTCGATCAGCTGCTCGGCCTCGTCGGACAGCTTGAATCCGTCGCCGCCAAAGAACTTGATCCCGTTGTCGCTGTAGACGTTGTGCGAAGCAGATAGCACGACGGCGAGGTCCAGGCCGTGCCGGCGCACCAGCAGCGGTGCCGCCGGCGTCGGCAGGACACCGCCCAGCAGAACCTCGGCGCCGGCGCTGGCGAGCCCCTCGGCGATCGCCGCCTCGAGCATCTCGCCGCTCTCGCGCGTGTCACGGACGACGAGCACGCGCGGCGCCACTCGCGCAGTCGCCAGCACGGCGGCACGGCCGAGGTCATGTGCGAGCGCCGCCGTGATGTCGGTCCCCGCGACGCCGCGAACGCCATCGGTGCCAAACAGCCTGCGCGCCATTGCATCCGCCACCCGGCGAGGTGCTTAGCGCTTCGAGAACTGCGGCCGCTTGCGCGCCTTCTTCAGACCGGCCTTCTTGCGTTCCTTCGCCCGCGCGTCACGGGTCAGGAACCCGCGACGCTTCAGCTCGCCGCGCAGGCTCGGGTCGGCCTCCAGCAGGGCACGGGAGATGCCGTGGCGGAGCGCGCCAGCCTGCGACGAGACGCCGCCGCCGTGCATTCTCGCGACGACATCCATGCGCTCCTCGTAACCCACCGTCTCGAGCGGCTGGCGGATGTTGCGCTGCAACGTGTCGCGCGGAAAGAATGCCTCGAGGGTCCGCCCGTTGATCTTGTAGCTGCCGGTCCCCGGGCGCAGCGTCACGCGGGCGATCGCCGTCTTGCGCTTCCCCGTGGCGCGATAGCGGGCGCCGGCAGCGAGGTCGATCGCGACCGCCTCGATCGGCTCCACGGCGACGACCGCGTCGAGCGGCTCCTCGACCTCGACGACCTCGTCGGCCTCGTCCTCCGCGTAGGCGTACGAGTAGGGCGGCTCCGCAGCGAGCGGATCGACGCCCTCGGGGACGATGTCAACCTCGAGGTCGGCTCCCGGCACTGCCGGCTTCTCGCGCGGCGTCGCAACGACCGGCTCGATGAACTCGACTTCGACGGCCGCGCTCTCCGGCAGCGAGCCCTCGTCCTCGTCCGGCGCCGGCGCGGCCAGCTCGGGGTCGACGGCGGCCTCGTCCGCCCCCGCGGCGGCGCCGTCGGCTTCGCTCACGAGATCCTCCGGCGGGCTGTCTGGTTCGTCGGCCATCAGCTGCGAAGCTCCAGTTCGGTCGGTTTCTGGGCGATGTGCGGATGGTCGGCGCCGGCGTACACCTTGAGCTTGGTCAGCTGCTTACGCGCGAGCCGGTTGCGCGGCATCATCCCCTTGACGGCGTGGCGGATGACCTCCTCGGGACGGCGCTGGATCATCTGCTCGAAGGTCCGCGTGTGCAGGCCGCCGGGATAGCCGGAGTGACGGTGATAGAGCTTGTCGGCGCGCTTGTTGCCGGTGACGGCGATCTTCTCGGCGTTGACGACGACGACGAAGTCACCGGTATCGATGTGCGGCGTGTAGACCGCCTTGCGCTTGCCGCGCAAGGTGTCGGCGATCTGCGTCGCGAGACGCCCGAGAGTCTTCCCGGTCGCATCGACGACGTACCAGTCACGCTGGCGGTCGCTCGGCTTTGCCACATAGGTCTTCATCAGACAAAGAAATGGCCACGCGGAAACGCGCGGCGCCACGCCTGATGATAGACGAACTCGCTGGAGCGGTGCCGGCGCGCCCTTCTGCAATGATGGCGCCGCAATGAGTGACGAGGACTGGCGGGTCGAAGTCGAGCTGGCGGATGACGCGTCCGCCAAGCAGCTGCACACCGCTGCAGGAGCCATGGAGCTCTACGAGCACGCCCGCCGCGAGCTGCGCGACCGCGCCGCGCTGAGCCATGACGGCAACCGCGTGTTCGCCTACGCCACGACGCGCGAGGCCGCCGAGGCCGCCGAGCAGGCGCTCAAGGATCTGGCCGCCCGGGAGGGCCTGCTCGCGACGTTCACGCTGACCCACTGGCATCCCGTCGCCGAGCAGTGGGAGGACCCCGACAAGCCGCTGCCGAGCGATGGCGCAGCGCTCGCCGAGGAGCGCGAGGAAGGGGCCGAGGAGGAGACCGAGCGCGAGGAGGAGGAGGGGCACGAGACCAAGGTCCCCGAGTTCGAGGTGCGGCTCACCCTGCCGACGCACGCCGACGCGGTCGCGCTCGCCAAGCAGTTCGCCCGTGAGGGCCTGCCGACCCAGCGCCACTGGCACTACCTGCTGATCGGCGCGTGGACCGAGGATGACGCCAACGCGCTCGCCGACCGCGTCCGCACGCAGGCTCCGGCGGGAACGGAAGTCCGGGTCGAGACGACGATGGCCTACCTGCTCAAGCAAGACCCGGATGCGGGCGGCATCCCCGGCTCGCCGTTCGTCCTGTTCTAGGAGGCCTCGGCGCATGCGCCGAGGCCCGGATCGGTGCATGCACCGATCCGCCGGGGGGCGCATGCGCCCCCCGGGACTACTCCCACTCGATCGTTCCCGGTGGCTTGCTCGTGATGTCGAGCACGACCCGGTTCACGGCCGCCAGCTCGCCCATCATTCGCGAGGCGATCTGCTCGAGCAGGTCGTAGGGCAGGCGCGCCCAGTCGGCCGTCATCGCGTCATCGGAGGTCACGGCGCGGATCACGATGACGTTGCCGTAGGTCCGTTCGTCGCCCTGCACGCCGACGGTGCGGATGTCGGGAAGCACGCAGAAGGACTGCCAGAGGTCGCGGTACAGGCCCGCCTTGCGGATCTCGTCCTGCAGGATGTAGTCGGCGTCGCGCAGCAGATCCAGGCGCTCCTTGGTCGCCTCGCCGCCGACGATCCGGATCGCCAGCCCCGGCCCGGGGAACGGCTGGCGCCAGACGAGCCGCTCGGGCAGGCCGAGCTGCGCCCCCACGGCCCGCACCTCGTCCTTGAACAGCATCCGCAGCGGCTCGACGAGCTCGAACGCCAGATCCTCGGGGAGGCCGCCGACGTTGTGGTGGGACTTGATCGTCGCGGAGCCCTTGCGGCCACCGGACTCGATCACGTCGGAGTAGAGCGTCCCCTGGACGAGGAAGCGGGCGCCCGAGAGCTTCGCCGCCTCCTCCTCGAACACGCGGATGAACTCGGCCCCGATCAGCTTGCGCTTGGTCTCCGGGTCGCTGACTCCCGCAAGCCGCTGCAGGAACCGCTGCTCGGCATCGACGGCGACAAGGGGAACCTTGAAGGTGTCGCGGAACGCCGAGACGACCTGCTCGCCCTCCCCCTTGCGCATCAATCCGTGATCGACGAAGACGCACGTCAGCTGGTCGCCGACCGCGCGATGCACGAGCAGGGCCGCGACCGAGGAGTCGACGCCTCCGGAGAGGCCGCAGATCACGCGCCCGTCCCCCACCTGGGCGCGAATCAGCGCGACCTGATCCTCGACGATCGACGCCGCGCTCCAGTTGCGCTCGCAGCCGCAGACATCGGCGAGGAAGCAGGTCAGGATCGCCTGGCCGTAGGGCGTGTGCGCAACCTCGGGGTGAAACTGGATGCCGTAGATGCGCCGTTCCTGCTGCTCGAAGGCGGCGACCGGCGAGCGGTTTGACGCCGCCAGCTCGCTGAAGCCGGGCGGCGCCGCCATGACGGCATCGCGATGGGACATCCAGCACGTCTGCTCGCGCGGCATCCCGGCGAACAGCCGGCCAGGCTCACGGCCGAGGCTGAGCTCAGCGCGGCCGAACTCGCCGACCTCCGCCCGCTCGACGACGCCTCCGAGCCTGTACGCCAGCAGCTGCATGCCGTAGCAGATGCCGAGCACCGGGATGCCGAGCTCGAGCAGCTCGAGGTCGAGATCCGGTGCGCCGGGAGCGTAGACCGACGCGGGTCCGCCGGACAGGATCAGTCCCGCCGGCGCGCGCCGGGTGATCTCCGCTGCGCCGACATCGGACGGCAGCAGCTCGGAGAACACGCCACACTCGCGCACGCGCCGCGCGATCAGCTGCGAGTACTGGCCGCCGAAATCGATGACCAGCACCTCATCCGTCTTCGCTTCGCGCGCGGATACGCTCGCCGACGGACCCACCGCGGCGAGCGTGTCGCTCAACGGCCGAGCCGCTCAGTCATTGACAAGCTCCGCCGTCGCCCTGCCGGTGGCGCCCATTCCGACGCCCTGATCGCGCTGCAGCTGCTTGCCCTCGGTCTGCAGCGCCGGGGCGATCACCAGCTCGGCCCGGTTGAACTCGGCGATGTCCTTGTACCCGCATGTCGCCATCGACGTGCGCAAGGCACCGAACAGGTTGAACGTGCCATCGTTCTCGCGCGCCGGTCCCGCGATGATCTCCTCGAGCGTCCCGTTCTGGTGGGTCGCGACGCGCGCGCCACGCGGCAGCGTCGCATGGAACGTCGCCATGCCCCAGTGGTAGCCCCGTCCCGGGGCCTCGTAGGCGCGGGCGAGCGGGCTCCCGATCATCACCGCGTCGGCGCCGCAGGCGATCGCCTTCGAGACGTCGCCGCCGTTGCGCATCCCGCCGTCAGCGATGACCTTCACGAGGTCGCCGGTCTCGAGCATGTGCTGGGCACGAGCGGCCGCCACGTCAACGATCGCCGTTGCCTGCGGAACGCCGATGCCGAGCACGCCACGCGTCGTACACGCGGCACCGGGGCCCACACCGACGAGCACGCCGGCCGCTCCCGTGCGCATCAGGTGCAACCCCGTGTGGTAGGAGGCGCAGCCGCCAACCACCACCGGGAGATCGAGCTGGGGAATGAACTCCTTCAGGTTGAGCGGCTCACTCGTGCTCGAGACATGCTCCCCCGAGACGACGGTGCCCTGGATCACGAGGATGTCGAGCCCGGCGTCGAGGGCCAGCTCATAGTGGCGCAGCACGCGTTGCGGGGTCAGTGAGGCAGCGCAGACGACGCCCTCAGCCTTGACCTCGCGAATCCGCTGCGCGATCAGCTCTTCCTTGATCGGCTCGCGGTAGATCTCCTGCATCTCGCGCGTCGCCGCCTCCGCCGGCAGGCCGGCGATCCGGTCGAGCTGCTCCTCGGCGTCCTCGTAGCGCGTGAAGATGCCCTCGAGATTGAGCACCGCGAGACCGCCGAGCCGCCCGATGATCCCGGCCGTGGCGGGCGAGACCACACCGTCCATCGCGCTCGCCAGCAGCGGAAGCTCGAACAGGTAGTCGCCGAGCTTCCAGGTGATGTCGATGTCGTCAGGGTCGCGGGTGCGCCTGGAAGGGACGATCGCGATGTCATCGAAGCCGTAAGCGCGCCGGGCGTTCTTGCCGCGGCCGATCTCTACTTCCATTGCTCGATCCTAGGTCGCTGGGCGGACGGTGGGCGGTCGCTCGCTCGCTCACCGACGCGCCGGCAACCACGTGCTGCGAGGATACCAACGCCGGCGCTTCGAGACTCCCGCTCGGCCGACCGGGCCCGCATTTGGCGGATATCCGAAGAAGCTGAGCGCGGGCCTCAGCCGACGTGCGCCGGAGTCTCGATCGCGGTCAGCTCAACCTCGGACACCAGACGCTCGGCCGCACGCGCGTCGATCAACCCGGCGCCGAGCCGCTCCGTCGATTCCGCTCCGCAGGCGACGCCGAAACGCAGGCACTCGGCGCCCGTGGTGCCGCGGTCGCGAGCCGCGAGGTAGCCGGCGAGGAATGCGTCGCCCGATCCGACCGTCGCGACCGGATCGCGCAGCGCGATCTTGGCCCGGTAGAGCGCCGGCGCACCATCGACGAGGATCTGCGCCCAGCAGCCGTCCGGCGTGGTCATCAGCGCCTCACGCGGCCCGAGCGCGACGATCTCACGCACGGCGCCGGCCCGGTCGTCGTCGTCGTTGAACTCGTGGCCGACCAGCTCCTCCGCCTCGAGCGCATTTGGCGACACGATGTCGGGCTCGGCGCGGACCGCCTGACGCAGCGCGTCCCCGTCACTGTCGACGATCGTCATCACCTCGAGCTTGCGCAGCTCGCGAATCAGCGTCGCGTAGAAGTCTGGCTCGACATCGCGCGGCAGCGATCCGGCGAAGACGACCATCGACGCGCTGCGAGCCAGGTAGAGCAGCTTCTCACGGAACAGCTCGAGCTCGGCGAGCTCGACAGACGGACCCTGCTCGTTGATCTCGGTCTCCTGCCCCGTCGTCGGGTCCAGCAGGGCGGTGTTCGTCCGCGACTCCTCGTGGATCCGCACGAAGTCGTTGAGGATCGACTCCTGGGTGAGCTGCTCGACGATCTGCGTGCCGGTTGGTCCACCCGCCAACCCTGTCGCGATCACCGGCTGGCCGAGCGTCTTCAGAATCCGCGCGACGTTGACGCCCTTGCCACCCGCCAGCGTGCGCCGCTGCACAATGCGGTGGCGACGCCCAAGCCGCAGGCTCGGAACCGATAGCGACTTGTCGATCGCCGCATTGAGCGTCACTGTGATGATCACCTGGGCGCTCCCCTGCGGACGGCCCGCCTCGCACGCCTACGCATGAGCAGCAGGCTAGCAGCGAGCGCGACCGCCAGAGCGATCAGCAGCTTCACCAGCAGCGAGGAGCCCGGGTCGCCGGCGACAGCGGTCTGCGTCAGGAGCGGGATCGTCAGCGTGACCCTGCCGTTCTCGCGCGCGACGATCGCCCCCTCCGGCGTGCCTGCCGCGATCGGTCCCTGCAGCGTGCTCGGCACGCCGACAAGCGACGCTTCCAGCGGTGTCTGGCGCGTCACGGTGAGGCTCTCGCTGTGCGCGGCGACGAGCGCCACATGCTCGGTCGAGCTGCCGTTGACCGTGGCGCGGACGTATGTGCGCCCGGCCACCGCGATCGGGACGTTGCGATACAGGTGCAGGCCGTAGCGCAGCAGCGCAAGCGTGTCGGCGTCACGCGCGGCGTTGCTCGGATCGCCGAGCACGACGCTCACCAGATGCACGCCGCCCGCGCTCGCCGCGCCGACGAGGCAGTACCCGGCGCCCGCGGTGTGACCCGTCTTGACGCCAACCAGCCACGGGACGGTGCCGATCAGATCGTCGCTGTTGACCAGCACGGTCCCGTACGGCAGCACCGCCTGCGGCTCGCGCACGACCTTGGCGAAGAACCAGTTGCGCATCAGCACCTGCGCGAGCTTTGCCAGGTCCGTGGCGGTCGAGTAGTTCCCCGGCGTGTCCAGCCCGACGGGCGTGGTGTAGTGCGTGTCGTCCAGCCCGAGCTGCGCCGCGGCCGCGTTCATCATCGCCAGGAAGTGCTGGTCCGTCCCGCCGACGTCGATCGCCAGCGTGTGCGCCGCGTCGTTACCGCTCGGGATCAGCAGCCCGCGCAGCAGCGATGCCACCGTGTAGGCGCGCCCCGGAGTCAGGTCGGCAAGCGATTCGCCCGCCTCCGCGTAGTAGGGCTGTTCGATCAGCTTGCGCTCGAGCGGCTCGTACTCGAGCGTCACGTAGGCCGTCATCAGCTTCGTCGTGCTGGCGATCGGCACCGGCGTTTGCGCGTTGCGCGCAAACAGCGTCGCTCCGGTGTCGGTCTCGACGAGAATCGCCTCACGCGCCTGCAGCTGGGCAAGCGACGCCGGCACCGTGCTCGGCTGCGCGACGGCGGCGGCCGGCACCAGCGCCGGCGCGAGCGCGCCGCCAAGGCACAGCGCCAGCCCGCTGAGCAGACGCCGCACGCTCACCGGAGGCCCCAGGCGAGCTCGCGAAGCCGTTCGGCCTCCGCCCGGGCAGCCGCCGCGGCGCCGCCGCCGCCACCGGCCGCGACGATCCCGCGCGATGCGCTGACCAGGCCGCTCGCCCTTCCGGCCGCGAACGCGGCGGCCAGCTCCTCGACGCGTCCGCCCTGCGCGCCAACCCCCGGGAGCAGGAAGACCGCGTGGGGCATCAGCTCGCGCGCCCGCTGCAGGTGCGCCGGAACGGTCGCGCCAAAGACCGCGCCGATATCGGAAAGCCCGCACGCCCGCACCGTCCCGAGGCCGTCGACGAGGCGCGCGAGCTGCTCCCACAGCGCCCCGCCCCGAGCCAGCTCGAGATCCTGCACGTCGGCGGCGCCGGGATTGGAGGTGCGCACGAGCACGAACACGCCGGCTCCGGTCGCGATCAGCGGCCCCAGCGCGTCGATGCCGAGCAGCGGGTTGGCGGTGAAAGCGTCGACGCCGAGCCCGGCGAGAAGGCCCGCGGGACTCTCGGTCGCCCCCGCGAGAGCCTGTGCGTAGGCGGCGGCACTGACCGGCACATCGCCGCGCTTGCCGTCAGCGATCACCAGCAACCCGGCCTCCCGCGCAGCCGCGACGGTCTCGGCGAGCGCTGTCAGCCCCGGCGCACCGAGCCGCTCGAAGCAGGCAAGCTGCGGCTTCGCGGCGACACACGCCGGCGCGGCGGCGTCGATCACTGCCCGGCAGTGCGCGAGAACCGCGCGCGCCGTCCGCTCCGCGGCGCTGCCGCCGCCGGCGAAGGCCTCGCCGGCGACGTCCCACAGCGCCATCGGGTCGGGGTCGAGTCCGAGGACGATCTGCGACTCGCGCTCGTCGACCCGCGCCGCGAGCCTGTCGGCAAAGCTGGTGGCGGCGCTCAGATCCACGAGGCGCAAAGATACGCGCATGGCGCTCTCGCGCATCGCCTGGCTGCTAACCGTGTTCGTCTGCCTCGTCACCGCGGTGTTGCTCGTCCTCGCGCATTACCGCGGCTACGCGGTCGTGGCAATCGTGGTCGGCGCGTCGGCTGCGATCAATCTCCTTTGAGCGGTCAGCACGCGGCGCAGCCGCTGCTCTTCACGACGTGAGCGCTTCTGACACCGGCGTGAGCTCCTCGCCGGGGCGCACCCGGTCCCACGGCTCGAGGTGGATGAGGATGTCGGCACCGTCGAGCTGCGAGCGGATCTGATCGGTCATCACGTGCGCCGCCTCGTGCGCCGCTTCGAGCGTCGTGCCGGGAGCAAACTGGACGTGGACGTCCAGGTAGCGTCGCGCGCCGGCTTCGCGGCCGCGCAGCTCGTGGAAGCCGATCACGCCGCGCGGCGCGCCGAGCTCACGGATCGTCGCGCGAACCACCGCGAGCTCCGCCTCGGGGAGCGCCTCGTCGACGAGCGCGCGCGAGGAGCGCCGCAGCAGCCTTACGCCGGCGACGACGATGCCTGCCGCGACCACGAGCGCGACGACGGGGTCGATCCAGTAGTCGTGCGTGACGGCGATCAGCGTCAGGCCGATGAGCACGGCGAACGAGGACACGGCGTCGGCTCCCAGATGCATCGCGTCACCGGCGAGCGCGACCGAGGAGGTGGCGCGCGCGCGGGCGCCGATGATCCGTGAAACGACCACGTTGACGACCATCGACGCCACGATCACGGCGATGCCGACGCCGACGGTGTGTACGTGCGCGCCGTGGATCAGGCGCGTGATCGCCTCGTAGGTGATGATCGCCGCGCCGAACAGGATCAGGACACCCTCGATCGCCGCCGCGAGGTCCTCCATCTTCTCGTGGCCGTAGAGGTGGTCGGCGTCAGCCGGCTCGTCGGCTTTTCGCACCGAAACGAGCGCGACGATCGAGGCGAGCAGGTCGACCAGGGAGTGGACCGCCTCGGTCAGGATCGCGACCGAGCCGGTGATGATTCCGGCGGCGAGCTTGACCGTGATCAGCGCGCTGTTCGAGGCCACCGACAGCGCGGCGGCGCTTCCCTTGCCTCGCTCACCCTCACCGCTCATTCTCGCCCGGTGAGCCACTGCTCGAGCGCTCGCAGCGCGCGTCCGCGATGGCTGATCGCATCCTTCTCGTCGTCGGTGAGCTCGGCCATCGTGCGGCCGGCCGGCTCGCCGAGTGGCACGAAGATCGGGTCATAGCCGAAGCCGCCGCTGCCACTGGGCGCGGCGGCCATGGTGCCCTCGCAGCGACCCTCGAACAGCCGTTCCTCGCCGGCGATCGGGTCGACGTAGATCAGCGCGCAGACGTAGGTCAGCGCGCTCCCAGCCGGCACCCTTCGGCGCAGCAGCGCGAGGTTCTCGGCGTCGCTCGCCCCCTCCCCGGCGTAGCGCGCAGATAGCACCCCGGGAGCGCCGCCCAGCGCCGACGCCTCGATGCCTGAGTCGTCGGCGATCGCTGCGAGACCGCTCGCCGCCGCCGCCGCCGCTGCCTTGGGCGCCGCGTTCTCGGCGTAGGTCGCTCCGGTCTCCGGCGGGAGCTCCACCGCATCGTCGAGCGGCGCGAGCTCGGTCGCGCTGAGCAGTCGCGTGAACTCACGCAGCTTGTGCGGGTTGCGCGTTGCGAGCACCAGAGCCATCGCGAGCTAGCGGTCGATCGCCGCGAGCTGCTCGTCGCGCAGCGTCGCGATGCCACCGGCGGCAAGCGCCAGCAGCTCGTCGAGGTGGGTGCGCGACAGCGGGGTGCGCTCGGCCGTCGCCTGTACCTCCACCAGGCCGCCCTCAGCCGTCATCACGACGTTCGCGTCAACCTCGGCGGTCGAGTCCTCACCGTAGTCGAGATCCAGCAGCGCAACACCGCCGACCATGCCGCAAGAGACAGCCGCGACACCGCCGCTTAGCGGCGTCCGTTCCAAGTCCCCCGCCGCCAGCAGCCGCGCCGCGGCTCTGGCAAGGGCCACGTAGGCGCCGGTGATCGACGCGCAACGCGTCCCGCCGTCAGCCTGGAGAACGTCGCAGTCGAGGTACACCGTCCGCTCGCCGAGCGCTTCGAAGTCGACGACGGCGCGCAGCGAGCGCCCGATCAGCCGCTGGATCTCCACGGTCCGCCCGTCGGGCCGGCCCCGGGTGGCGTCGCGCGGCTTGCGCTGACCGGTCGAGGCCGGCAGCATCCCGTACTCGGCGGTGAGCCAGCCGCGGCCCTTGCCCGCAAGCCAGCGCGGCACCCCGTCCTGTACCGATGCCGTGCAGATGACCTTCGTCGCACCGACCGCGATCAGCGCCGAGCCGGTCGCGGGCGCGACGAAGTCGACATCGATCGCCACCGGACGCAACTCGTCGCTGGCGCGTCCGTCGCCGCGCACAGGAGCTTCCTCGCTCATGCTGGCACCGCCGCCGACAGCTCCACGTGCTCGATGTCCTCGATCGGCATCTGCAGGAAGCGCGAGCCGACCACCCGGAACGCCTCGACGTCGCCGGTGCAGAGGAAGCGGTAGGTGCCCTCATCCTGGGATGCGCTGCCGAGGCCCGAGCGCTGCAGCGACGCGGCCACCGACCTGGCAAGCGAACGGCCCGACGTGATCAGGCCGACCTGCGGGCCGAGCATGCGCTGCAGCATCGGCGCGAGCAGCGGGTAGTGCGTGCAGCCGAGGATCACCGTGTCAACGTCCGCTTCACGCAGCGGGGCGCAGTACGTGCGGACCATCTCGACGACGCGGCGGTCGGTCGGAAAGCCCTGCTGGATGATCGGTGCGAGACCGGGGCAGGGGACGCTCGTCAGCGTCGCGGTGGGTGCGTGTCTGGCGAGCGCACGCTCGTAGGCTCCGCTTGCAACGGTGGCGGTCGTCGCGAGCAGGCCGATCCGCCCGCTGCGGGTGCGCTCCGCAGCGATCCGCGATTCGGGGTCGATCACGCCCATCACCTCGACGCCGAGCGTCGTCGAGACCATCCGCTCGCGCAGCGAATCGAGTGCCGCCGAGCTCGCCGCGTTGCAGGCGACCACGAGCAGCTTGGCGCGACGGGCGAGCAGCAGCTCCGCGATCTCGAGTGCGAACCGCTTCAGCTCCGCGGCCGTCCGCTCGCCATAGGGAAAGCGCGCGCTGTCACCGAGGTAGAGGAAGTCCTCGTGCGGGAGCTCGACCAGCAGCTCTTGCAGCACGGTCAGGCCGCCGACGCCCGAATCGAACACGGCGATCGGGCGCTCGCGAGAATGGGACGCCGTCGCGCTCACCACGGCCATGATCTCAGATGAGTCGCGCGCACAGCGGAGTATCGTGGCGCCGTGATCGCCCAGTCCCCTCGCCCGCCCGGCTGAGCGTGCACGCGCTCGTCGTTTCGAATATGGCGCCCTCGCCGGCCAATCCCGGGCGTGGCAGCTTCGTGCGCGATCAGGTCGCCGCGCTGCGGCGCATCGCCGGACTCGAGGTCGAGCTGTTCGAGTTCGCCCCCGGCGCCGGCGCCTACCCGCTCGCCGCGCTGCGCCTGCGCCGGCGCTACGCGACCGACCGGTTCGATGTCGTGCATGCGCATTTCGGCCTCACCGCGTGGCCGGCGCTCGCGCTGCGAGGGCCGGCGCATGTGGTCACGCTGCATGGGACGGATCTGCGTCATCCGCGTACGCGACGCCTCACGCTTGCGGCGCTGCGACGGATGGACCTCGTCGCCACCGTCTCGGAGTCGCTCGCGGCAGAGCTCCCCGCCACCACGGCGCCGGTCGCGATCCTCCCCTGCGGCGTCGCCCTCGACCGCTTCCGGCCGATTCCACGCGAGGCCGCGCGGCTCGCCCTCGGGCTCGATCCGGCACGGCCCTACCTGCTCTTCCCAGCCGACCCCAGCCGCCGCCTCAAGCGCTTTGATCGTGCCCGTGAGCTTGCCGGGGATGTTCAGCTGCTCACCCTGGGGGCGACCGCGCCCGATCACGTCACGCTGGCGATCAACGCCGCGAATGCGGTGCTCGTGCCGTCCGATGCTGAGGGCTACGGGCTCGCCGTGCTCGAGGCGCTCGCCTGCGACGTGCCGGTGCTGGCAACGGCTGTCGGCGTGCATTCGCTGGCGCTCCACGGCATCGCCGGCACGCTGTGCGCTCCCTATGACCGCGAGCGCTGGGCGGCCGCACTCGCTCCGCTGCTCAGCGCAACCGATCCACGCATCGCCGGCCGCGAACGGGCCCGCGAGTTCTCCACCGAGCTGATGGCGGAGCGTGTCGTGGAGGCCTGGCGTTCGCTCGCACCCCGATCACCCGCACGCGAGTTGCCCGCGGACGGCTAGCATAGGCGCCGTGGCGAGCCCCACACCAACCTCCAGGCGACGCACAGCTGCCGCCCGGCCACAGGGCACGACCGGCGGCGCACCCCCCACCGAGCCTGCGGACCCCGTTGCAGCGAAGAGCTTTCTCGAGCGCGCGCCGCTGCGGCGCCGGCTGCGCTACCTGCGCCGCTACCGCGAGCTGGCACTGCGCGACCTCGGCGGCTTCGTCTACGAGGCGGCGCGGCAGGGCGAGCAGCGCCCCGCGTTGCTCGCGCAGAAGCTGGACGCACTGCGCGAGCTCGACGCGGAGCGGGCGACGCTCGAGACCGCGCTGTCCGAGCACCGCGAGGCGCTCGTGCTGCGTGAGCCGGGGATCACGGCCTGCGCTGAGTGCTCGACGATCCACGGCAGCGATGCCCGTTACTGCCCGGGCTGCGGCATACGCATCGCCCAGCCCGTGCCGCGCACGCGCGCGAGGAGCCCGCGCAAGCAATGAGCGCCGCACGAGGCGGCGGCACGCCGGAGAGCTGCCGGGGCTGCGCCAGCGCGCTACCGGAGGAAGCCGACTGGTGCTTGGAGTGCGGGCTGGCGGCGCACACCCGCGTCGTCCCCAGCGGGCGCTGGTGGGCGGCTGGCGCAGTTGCCGGCGTCGCGGCGGTCTGTCTGCTCGCCGCAGTGCTCGCCGTCGTGGCCGGCTGAGCAGGACGCCAACCGACATCGAGGTACCGTACAGCGCGGATGGCGAACGCCGGCACCCCTGAGGCCGATGTCGCCGTGGTCGGCGCGGGCGCGGCAGGGCTATACGTTGCATTGACCGCCGCCCACGAGGGCGCGCGCGTTCTGCTCATCGCGGCGGGGTCGTTCGCGCAGACCGCAAGCTACTGGGCGCAGGGCGGCCTGGCCGCTGTGCTGGCCGCTGAGGACAGCACCGAGCTTCACCTGGCCGACACCGAGCGCGCCGGCCGCGACCTCGTGCGGACGTCCGCCGCGACCGTGCTCTGCGTGGAGGCTCCCGGCCGCGTCCACGACCTCGAGCGACTCGGCGTGCGCTTCGACGCCGACCGCCACGGTCAGCTCGCGCTCGGGCTCGAAGGCGGACACTCGATCCGGCGGATCGTCCACGCCGGCGGCAGCGCGACGGGTCGCCGCGTCATTCGCGAGCTCTCGGCGCTCGTCGCCGCGGACCCGCAGATCGAGGTGCTCGAACAGGCGCGAGCCGAGGCGCTGCTGATCAGTGACGGGCGCTGCGTCGGGCTGGTTTGCGAGGACGGACGTGCGCTCCACGCCCGTGCCGTCGTGATCTGTGCCGGCGGGGCCGCGGCACTGTGGTCACGGACGACCAACCCGCCGGGCTCACTCGGCAGTGGGATGCTGCTCGCGCACGCCGCGGGCGCCGAGCTCGCCGACCTCGAGCTGCTGCAGTTCCACCCGACGGCAGTCGTCGGCGTCAAGGGCAGAGAGGGGTTCCTCATCACCGAGGCAATCCGCGGCGAGGGCGCGCAGCTGCTCGACTCGGACGGCGCGCGCTTCGTTGACGAGCTGGCGCCGCGTGACGAGGTGAGCCGCGCGATCGACCAGCTGCTGGCGGCGACCGGCGCGAAGTCGGTCTGGCTCGACATGCGCGAGGTCGACGCCGCGCACTTTCCGAACGTTGTCGAGGCACTCGCGCAGGCCGGACTCGACGTGACGCGCGAGCTGATCCCGGTCGCGCCGGCAGCGCACTACATGGTTGGCGGGATTACGACCGATCTGCAAGGGCACTCGACGCTGGCCGGCCTCTACGCCGTCGGCGAGTCGGCCTGCACCGGACTGCACGGCGCGAACCGCCTCGCCTCCAACTCTCTGAGCGAGTGCTTCGTTTTCGGCGAGCGCGCCGCGCGCGCCGCGCTGGCGGAGCCGCCGCTCCCCGCAGCTGCGCGCCCCGTCCCCGCCACACCCGAGCGAAGCGAGGTCACGGCGCAGACGCGCGCCGCCTTGTGGGACCTCGCCGGAATGCGCCGCACGCGCGAGAGCCTCGAGCAGCTGCTCGAGGACCCGTATCCGCTCGCCCGCCTGATCGCAACCTGTGCGCTGCAGCGCTGCGAAACGCGTGGCGTGCATTGCCGCGTGGACTGGCCGAGCCTCGATCGGTCGCTTGACCGCACGCACACGATCGTCGCCGCCGACGGCGTCGCCCGTTTCGAGCGCTGGGATTGACGGCGCGCCACGCCAAACGCTTAAGCCACGCGTAACAATGGCGCAGCCTTGCGCTTCACACAGCGGGAGCAGACTCCCGCCGAGAAGAGATGCACGTGCCCTGGTCACGCGTGTCAGCCAAGCGAAAGGTTGTCTCATGTACCAGTTCAGCCGAGGCATTTACCGCGAGCTCGCCCCGCTAGTGGAGCCGCGCAACGGGGGACGCCACGCGTTCGAAGATCAGATCCATGTGCTGCACGCCTGTGAGGCTGCGGTCAAGCGCCTCGTCAGCGACCGCCTCTACTTCGCCAAGCCGGCGCGCACCTTGTTCTGCGACATCCGCACGTACTTCCCGGTGTCCCGCCAAGAGCAGGTCTACGCGGTCATCGCCCGCTACATGACGCTCGCCGACGAGTTCATCGCGACATTGCCGCCTGCGGGCTGCGACGCTGAGGGAAACCCGCTGGTCTGCAGGGCGATGACGCGCAAGGGAACGGCCTGCCAGCGGACGCCGCTGCCGCGCAACGGCTACTGCCCGTCGCATCAGCATCTCGCTGACACCGAGCACGCCGAGGCGCACGCGCTGGCCGCATAGCGCAGCGCTGTAGCGCGCCGACGCGGCGCGAGCACGATCATCGTCACAAAAAAGCTGCAAATTGCAGCGTTATTTGGCGATTTCGCGAATATTGCGTATTCTTCTGTGCTGCGTTGGGCGCAAGGTTTCGCCTCGTACGCTGTAAGACGTTTTCCGACTCACCCCCTAGTTCATGCCGATTGCGTTCAAAGAATGGGCGGTCACCGTCCGTGCGCTCGCCGAAGGCGAGCAGCTTGTGACACTCCGCAAGGGTGGCATCCGCGAACCGGGCAAGCACTTCGAGGTCGAGCACGAGCGCTTCTTCCTCTACCCGACGTTCGATCACCAGCGCAGCGACCTTGTGCGCGAGTCTCACCGTCCGGAGCTTCGTCGCGCTCTCGAGGAGGGCGTCTGGGCTGATGGCGAGCCGTCCTTGCACGGGTCCCGCGCCGGCATCGCGCTGCTCCCGCCTGACCGCGTGCGCATCCGTGCGTGGGCTGAGGTCGCAGCGCAGTACATCGTGACCGACCCTCGCGTCGTCGATGCGCTGTCGCCGTTCTACGTATGGACCGCGGACTACGCCGAGAAGCGCCTCGAATGGAAGCGCCGCCACCCGCTGCATGTCCTGCTGCTGCGCACCTACCGCATCCCGCGCCCGGTGACCGTCAAGGTCAAGGAGGAGTACGCCGGCTGCCGCTCCTGGCTCGAGTTGCAGCGCGAGCTCCCGTTCGAGGGCACGCCCGTGCTCGCCGACGAAGAGTTCGACCGCGCCGCAGAGGAGATCGAGTCGATCGCCCTCAGCGCCGGCCAGCCCGTCTACGCCTAGGCTCCGGCACTTTTCGCCTGTTGCGGAGCGTCGCGCGGCGGTCTGTTGGCCGCCTATGGGAGCCGCCGCGGTCATGGCGCGGGAGATGCCCATCCCGCCTTGGAGCGCGACAGCGCCTGGGCGGCGAGGAGTGTGACGAGCAGCACACCCAACGCGACTGCCAGCGGCGCCGCCAGCGAGACACGCAGGACCAGCACGCCGCCGACGAGCGCACCCGTGAGCATCGCGCCCACGGCCACGGCACGCCGTCCGAGCTTGGAGCCGGGACCGCCCGCCGCGCGGGAGTCGGCGGCGACGCCGACCAGCGTCAGCGTCAGCACGGTTGTGGTGAGATCCGCAACGCCGAGGCGCCGCGCCGAGGAGTTCTGAACGCCCATCGCCACCGCCAGCAGCCCGATCAGCGTGTAGCGGACCGCGCCGCTCACCGCTCCCGGATCAGCCGCCGCCACGGCAACCGCGCCGCCCACCGCCACCAGCTCGACGAACACCGCGTTACGCAGCAGCCGGCCGCGATGAGCACTGCTGCTGGCGCCGAGACGACCTCCCGCAAAGGCCCCCACGAGGAACGCCGCGAGCGCAGCCAGCGACGCGGTGATCGACAACCCCTTGGCACCAGCGATCGCAAAGCCCAGGAACACGATGTTGCCGGTCATGTTCGCGACGAAGACGTGGCCGAGAGCGAGGTAGCTCACCGCGTCAACCAAGCCCGTGGTGAGCGTCAGCGCCACCAGCAGCGGCGGCAGCGGACCGTCCTTGTCGGACGGCGCCGGCCAGGTGGTTCGCGCCATGTCGCGCGCTACTTGCATGCGAGCACCCGCTCAGTCCCAGGCGTGCGTCGCCATGAACAGGACCACCGTAACGATCGCGATGGCGAGCAGCAGCCCGGCGAGCAGGCGCGTCGGCGCTGGCGCCGTGCTCTTGCGTGGAGCGTCATCGATCAGCTCTGCGTGAAGCAGCGTGTCGTGCGCAGCCTGCACGCCGGAAGCCGGGACGAGGATCTCGCGCGGACCGCCGGCCATGAAGTCGGGGACGTCGAACCCGGGCGCACGGCGCACCAGGCTCGGCATGCCCTCCTCCAGCAGCATTCCGGCGATCAGCTCTGCTTCGGCCTGGTTGGAGGCCCAAGCGACGCGCACGAGCGGGCCCTCCGTGTACTGCGGGTCAATCTTGCGCGCGCGGTCTTGCCGCTCGCTGACGCTGACCTCACCGTCCACCACGACAAGCGGCATGCCGCAGAGCGGGCAGAACCGCTCATCAGCGTTGTGCGACGATGCGCAGCCCGGGCAGAGGAGCGAAGCGCCGGCCATCACGCCACGCTCAGCGCGACCTCCTCGACGCCGTCGCCGTCGATCCGGTACGCGCGGACGTCCGGCTCCTGCGGACTGGCGACGCCGACGATGACGTAGAGCGTCCCCGGCCACTGTGCCTGGGGAGGGTTGCCGCGGACGGCGATGCCGATGTCGGTCTGCGACGGATAGGGGGCGCTGCGGGTATGTGAGTGGTAGATCGCGCCGAGATCCCAGCCGGCCTGCTCGATCTCGTCCAACAGCCGGAACATCTCGGCCGCCTCGATCTCATAGCGCAGCGGGCTCGCATGCAGATTCCCCGCCCGGTACACCCGCGTCGCGACGCCGTCTTTCGCCGCAACTAAACCGCAGCACTCATTCGGCGCATCCTCCAGCGCATGCGCCACAAGCTCGTCGTACAGGTCCTGATCGATCTTCATCGCGACGCCACGCGAGCCGCGCGCGCGCTGAGCAAGCGATGCGGCGAAGGCCGCATCGCTACCACCAAAGCGTGCTCTCGAGGCCCAGAATCTCGTCAACGGGCCGCGTGTACACGCCGCTGGACAGGTAGCGCCAGCCGTCATCGGCGACGATGAACACGACGTTGCCCTCGTCGAGCTCGCCGGCGATGCGTGCGGCGACGCGTGCGATAGCCCCGGACGAGACACCGGCGAAAATGCCCTCCTGATCGAGCAGCTTGCGCGTCCAGATGATCGCGTCGCGGTTGGTGACGAAGATTTTGCGGTCAAGCAGCCCCAGATCGATGATCGGCGGGATGAACCCGTCTTCGAGCGAGCGCAGCCCTTGCACCGGCTCACCCTGCATCGGCTCGGCAGCAACGATCTTGACGCTGTCGCCGAGCACCTCCTTCAGCCGCCGGCCGTTGCCCATCAGCGTGCCGCCGGTACCGAGTCCGGCGACGAACGCCGCCACCTGGTCGAGCTCCTCGAGGATCTCCAGCGCGGTGCCGTTGTAGTGAGCGAGCGGGTTCGCCTCGTTGCCGTACTGGTAGGGCATGTAGTAGCGCGAGTCGGCCGCGGCGAGCTCGAGCGCCAGCTCAACAGCGCCGTTGGTCCCCTTGGCTCCCTCTGAGTAGACGATCTCCGCGCCCCACATTTCGAGCAGCGCCGTACGCTCTGGCGTCACGTTGTCGGGCAGGACCACTTTCAGCGGGTAGCCCTTGAGCTTGCAGATCATGCCGAGCGAGATCCCGGTGTTACCGGACGTGGGCTCGAGAATGACCTGGCCGTCAGCGATTGCGCCGCGTTCCTCGGCATCCTCGATCAGCGCGCGTGCCACGCGATCCTTGACCGACCCGGTCGGGTTGCGCGACTCCAGCTTGGCCCACAGCCGGACGCCGGGGTTGGGCGACAGCCGCTTCAGCTCGACGATCGGCGTGTTGCCGATCGACTGCAAGACGTCACCGTAACGCCCCCCGCACGGGCGGTTCGCAAGCTCGCGCGCGCTCATCGCTTTACTAACGATAGCGGGTCGCTGATGCCCCGCCGGCCATTGCCGGGAGGATCACCAGCACATCGCTCTCGCCGACGGCCGTGTCGAGACCATCGAGCACGCGGACATCCTCGTCATTGAGGTAGATGTTCACGTAGCGGTTGAGCTCGCCGTCCCCGCCGAACAGCTGCGTCTCGGTCGCTGGGTGCGCCGCCACAAGCCCGCGTAGAACCTCGCGGACGTTGGTGCCGGGTGCAGCCACCTCTTTCTCGCCTCCAACCGAGGCGCGCAGTACCGGGGGGATCCTTATCGTCGGCATGGCGAGCGCACAACCTACCCGGCGGCCGCGCAGAATGCCTCGTAGTCGGGGAAGACGCCCATCTCCTCGTCGGTGATGGATTCCGGGGCGCGCGAGCAGACCGGACAATCCGGATCGCGGCGCACCTTGACCTCGCTGAGCGTGGCGGCGAGCGCGTCGTAGAGCAGCAGTCGCCCAATCGCCGGCTCGCCTGCTCCCACGATCAGCTTGATGACCTCGGTCGCTTGGAGCAGGCCCATCGTCCCCGGGAGCACGCCGAGCACGCCGTTGGCGCCGCATGAGGGCGCGAGCTCCGCGGGTGGCGGCACCGGGAACAGGCAGCGGTAACAGGGCCCGTCGTAGGGCTTGAAGATCGACAGCTGACCGTCGAAGCCGAGGATCGACGCGGACACGACCGGAATCTGCAAGCGGACGCTCGCATCGTTGAGCAGGTAGCGCGTGGGGAAGTTATCGACGCCGTCGACGATGATGTCCCAGCCGGCGATGATCTCCATGATGTTCGAGGAGTCCAATCGCGTCTGATAGGGCACCACCTCAACGTCGGGGTTGAGTGCATGGATCGTCTCGGCCGCGGACTGGACCTTCGGCGTGCCGATCCGCTTGGTGTTGTGAATCACCTGACGCTGGAGGTTCGACAGGTCAACGACGTCGCTATCGACGATCCCCAGCGTGCCGACCCCTGCGGCCGCAAGGTAGAGCGCCGTCGGCGAGCCCAGCCCACCGGCACCGAGCAGCAGGACACGGGCGCCGAGCAGCTTGCGCTGCCCGCTCTCGCCGATCTCGGGAATCAGGATGTGCCGCGAGTAGCGCTCACGCTGCTCGGCGGTGAGCGTCTCCGGCACCTCGACCTCGTAGCCGCGGTCCTTCCACAGCGTGATCCCGCCGGTCATCGACTCGACGTTCTCGTAGCCGAGGTCGTGGCTCAGCGTGTGGGCCGCGAGCGCCGAGCGGCTGCCGGCGGCACAGTAGAGCACCACGCGCTGCGAGTGGTCCGGGACGACGCCTTCGATGCGCGATTCGAGGAAGCCGCGCGGAATGTGCTTGGCCCCCGGCAGATGCCCTTGCGCCCATTCGTCGGCTTCGCGCACGTCGATGATCGCAACGCCGTTGCCGACCAGCTCGTGAACGACCTTCGGATCGGTCTCGGTGATCTCGGTCTTGATCTGCCGGATGAACTCTGCGCCCGAGGGGCTCATCTCAAACTCCCGAACTCTTGTCTGGATTCAGAACTATACAAAGTATAGCGCGTAGTGCAGGCACCCAAGCCGTCGCGTGCCGTCCCGCGGGCCCTACTCTCTGTGCCTAATGATGCACCCCCGCCTACGTCTCGCGCTCACGGTTGCCGTTGCCTGCGCCGCAGCGCTCGTCGCGATCGTCACGCTCACTGCGCAGTCCGGCGTCAGCGGCGTCGCCGGCACCCCCAGCCAGCTCGTCAACGGGTTCTACGGCACGACCGCTCCGCCGGGGATGCCGGCCGTGGACTTCGCGCTCCCCAACCAGGACCACCAGACGATCCGCCTCAGCCAGTATGCGGGACAGGTCGTCGTGCTGACCTTCGTCTACTCGACCTGCCAGAACACCTGCCCTGTCGTTGTCGAGCAGATCCGCGGAGCGCTCAGCGAGCTGCACCACCGCGTGCCGGTGATCGCCGTCAGCGTCGACCCCAAGCAGGACACGCCCACCGACGTGAACGCCTTCCTGATCCGCGAGGACATGCTCGGACAGATGGAGTACCTCGTCGCGCCGAGGCCCGTGCTGAAGCCGATCTGGAGGTTCTTCGGCATCCAGCCGCAACTCAACGTCAACTCCACGACGTCCGACCACTCGATCGAGGTCGAGCTGCTCGACAAGACCGGCAAGCCGCGGGTTGGCTACACCGACCTCGACCAGATGGACCCCGACGCGATCGCCCACGACATCGAAGTGCTGCAGGCCGAGCCGCTGCCGACGACTCCGCGCAAGCGCGACGTGTTGTAGCGCGAGCCTGATACCCTACCGGGAAGGTAGGTTATCTGACGCGATGATGTTCTCAACCAAAGCCGAGTACGGCGTACGCGTGATGGTCGAGCTCGCCCGCCGGGGCGGCGACGAGCCTGTGTCGCTGGCCGAGATCGCCGAGCACGAGGGCCTGCCGCTCGCCTACCTCGAGCACCTCGTCGCGCGGCTGCGCCGGGCCGGCCTCGTCGACAGCCGCCGTGGCGCCCACGGCGGCTACCTGTTGGCCCGCGAGCCCGCAAACATCACGATGGCCGAGGTGGTCGAGGCACTGGAGGGCTCGATCGCGCCGATCGAATGCATCTCGAGCGGACCCGACGGCGCGCTGCTGTGCGCGCGCGAGACCAACGCCGACCACGTCTGCACGACGAAGCTGCTGTGGACCCGCGTGCGCCGCTCGATCGTCCAGACGCTGCAACAGACGACGCTCGCCGAGCTCGTCCCCACCCCCCGCAAGAAGCGCGTTGCTGCATAGCGCGCCAGAAGGAGATCAATTGGCCGAGCTCGAGATCCGCAACCTGCACGTGCGCACGGAGGAGCGCGAGATCCTCTGCGGCGTTGACCTCACCGTCCGCAGCGGCGAGCTGCACGCGCTGCTGGGGCCGAACGGCTCCGGCAAGTCGACGCTCGCCAACACGATCATGGGTCACCCCGCCTACGAGGTGACCGAGGGCCAGATCCTCTTCGACGGCGAGGAGATCAACGATCTTGCGACGCACGAGCGCGCCAAGCTGGGTCTGTTCCTCGCCTTCCAGTACCCGGTCGCCGTGCCCGGCGTGTCGGTCGCGAACTTCCTGCGGATGGCGATCAACGCCCACCGCGACGAGCCGATCAAGGTCAAGGAGTTCGGCGTCGAGCTCGCTCGCGCCGTGCGGCTGCTCGATGTCGACAGCAAGTTCACGTCCCGCCACCTCAACGACGGCTTCTCCGGCGGCGAGAAGAAGCGTGCCGAGATCCTCCAGATGGCGATGCTGGCACCGCAGATCGCGGTCCTCGACGAGACCGATTCCGGCCTCGACATCGACGCGCTGCGCACCGTCGCCGAGGGCGTCGCGAAGCTGCACGCGGAGCAGGGGCTCGGCGCGCTCATCATCACCCATTACCAGCGCATCCTGGACCACGTCCGGCCCGAGTTCGTGCACATCCTGATGGACGGCCGGATCGTCATGCGCGGTGGGCCAGAGCTCGTCGAACGACTCGAGCGCGAGGGCTATGACCCAATCCGCGAGGAGGTCGGTGCCCGTGCCTGACGGCACGTCGACCGCCCAGGCGCGCAAGCAGGGCAGCGCCCGCGAGGCGACGCTATACCACGCGCTCGCCGGGGCCGGCACCGAGCGCGCGCCGCTCACCCACCTGCGCGCGCAAGCGCGGCTCGCGTATGAGCGCCTCGAGTTGCCGACCTGGCGGCGCTCCGGGTTCTGGACCACCAGCCTCGAGCACCTCGACCTCGACGCGCTCCAGATTCGCAGCGCGCCGGCGCAGGAGCACGCTCCAGCGATCCTCGACGGCCAGAGCGCGGCCGGCGTGCTCGTCCAGCGCGACGGATCGGTCGTCTACAGCGAGCTCGATCCGCGGCTCGCAGAGGAGGGAGTGCTGCTGTGCTCACTCGAGCAGGCGGCACGCGAGCATCGCGAGCTGTTCGAGCGCTACTACATGCGCCGGCTCACGTTCGACCGCCACAAGCTCGAGGCCGCCGGCGCCGCGTTCTGGAGCGGCGGCGCGTTCCTCTACGTGCCGCCCGGCCTGGCGGTTGCCGATCCGTTCCACATCGTCTACGAGTTGAGCGAGGGCGGCACCGTCCAGCACGCGCACACGCTCGCAATCGGCGACCGCGGCAGCGAGCTGCGCCTGCGTGAGTACGGGCTGGCCGACGCGATCGACAGCGACGCGCTGCACACCGGAGCATTCGAGCTCTACCTCGAGGACGGAGCACGCTGCCGCCTCGCCCAACTCGTCGACTGGGGCCCCGGCGCAGTCCACGACCTCTCCACATCCGTCGTCGAGGTCGGGCGTGACGCCTCCTGCCACTGGCTCCCGGCGCTGCTCGGCGGGGCATTGATCCGCCACCACGACGAGCTGGTCGTCGCCGGAAAGGGCGGCGAGATGGCGTTCCGCGGCCTGTTCTTCAGCGAGCGCGACGAGCATCTCGACGTCTTCGCCGTCGATCTCCACGAGACCGGCCCATCGGGCGGCGACGTCCACTGGCGCGGCGCGGCGAGCGGCGAGAGCCGTGCCAGCTTCGAAGGGCTGATTCAGATCAACCCGGGAGCGCAGCAGTCGCACACCTACCTGCAGTTCCACTCGATGCTGCTGTCGGCGGACGCGCGGCTCGATGCCATACCGTCCGTGCTTGTCAGTGCCGACGACGTCTCAGCGTCGCACGGCGGCAGCGTCGGCGAGCTCGACGAGGATCTCATCTTCTACATGCAGACACGCGGCCTGACGCGGCCCCAAGCTGTGCGCGTGATCGTCGAGGGCTTCTTCGAGCCGCTGATCGTGCAGCTCGACGACCCGCCGCTCGAGCGTCTGATTCGCGAGCGGATCGGAGCGAAGCTCGCGCACGCGGCAGCCGAGATCGAGCGCTACGCGCTGGCGAGGTAGCTGATGGCGAGCCCCACCCATGCCCCAGCCGCGCTCGACGTCCGCGCGGACTTCCCGATCCTCTCACGCGAGATCGGCGGACGCCGCCTGGTCTACCTCGACTCCGCGGCGACCTCGCAGAAGCCGGCGAGCGTACTCGAGGCGCTCGATGACTTCTACCGCGCTCACAACGCCAACATCCACCGCGGCGTCTACCCGCTCGCGCAGGAGGCGGATGCGCTGTTCGAGGGCGCCCGCGAGCGGATCGCCGCGTTTGCCGGCGGATCGCCGCGCACGACGATCTTCACGCGCAACGTCACCGAGGCAATCAACCTCGTCGCCTACTCGTGGGGGCGGACCAACCTCGGATCCGGCGATGTGGTGCTCATCACCGAGATGGAGCACCACTCGAACCTCGTTCCGTGGCAGCTCGCGACGCAGGTCACCGGCGCCGCGCTGCGCTACCTCGACGTCAGCGAAGAGGGCACGCTCTCGCTCGATCAGCTCGATGCGGAGCTGGCCAGCGGCGATGTCCGCCTCGTCGCGCTGACGCATGTCTCGAACGTGCTTGGCACGATCAATCCGCTGGCCGAGGTCGTGACGCGAGCGCACGCTGCCGGCGCACGCGTGCTGATCGATGGCGCGCAGGCGGTGCCGCAGATGGCGGTAGACGTCGGCGAGATCGGCGCCGACTTTTACGCCTGGACCGGGCACAAGGCGCTCGGCCCGACCGGCGTTGGCGTCCTGCACGCCGAGGCTGAGCTGCTCGAGGCGATGCCCCCGTTTCTCGCCGGTGGCGACATGATCGCCCGCGTCGATCGTGAGCGCTCGACGTGGAACGAGCTGCCGTGGAAGTTCGAGGCCGGCACGTCGATGATCGCCGAAGCGGTCGGCCTCGGCGCCGCCGTCGACTACTTGACCGCGCTTGGCATGGAGCGCGTGCGCGAGCACGAGCGGGAGCTCGTCGCATACACGCTGGAGCAGCTCGGCGAGCTCGATGGCGTGCGGACGTTCGGCCCCTCGAGCGCCAACGCTCGCGGCAGCGTCGTCTCGTTCGCCGTCGATGGCGTGCACCCCCACGACGTCGCGGAGCTGCTCGGCCGCGAGAACGTCTGCATTCGCGCCAGCCACCACTGCGCGCAGCCGCTGATGGCGAAGCTCGGCGTCGCCGCGACGGCCCGCGCGAGCTTCGGTCCCTACAACGTCCGCAGCGACATCGACGCGCTGTTGAGCGCGCTGCGCGGCGCCCAGAAGGTGTTTGCGTAGTGGAGGACGACCTCTATCGCGACTTCATCCTCGAGCACTACAAGCGCCCGCGGAACTTCGGCGAGCTCGATCCGCATGATCTCGACGCGCTCGAGTACAACCCGCTGTGCGGTGACGAGCTCGGTGTGCAGATCCAGGTCGTCGACGGGCGCATCGCCGACCTGCGCTTCAACGGCCACGGCTGCGCCATCTCGCAGGCCGCGGCTTCGATCGCCTCGGACGAGCTGATCGGAATGACGGTGGAGGAGGCAGGCGCCCTTGACGCCACGTGGATGCTCGAGCTGCTCGGAATCGACATCTCGGCGACCCGCCGCAAGTGCGCCCTGCTGTCGCTCAAGGCGCTACGGCGCGCAATCACCGGTGACGGCAGCTGGCCCGTTGACGCCGCCGAGCCGGCCCATCCCGACCGCTAAGATAGGTGTTATGGCAGCCACGGACACAGCGCGCATCGCCAAGCCGAGCCCGATCGTCGAGACCGAGAAGGGCGAGCTGATCGCGCGGCGCGGCGTCTCGCGCGAGGTGATCCGCGAGCTCTCGCGGATCAAGGACGAGCCTCAGTGGATGGCCGAGAAGCGCGAGCGGGCGTTCGAGATCTTCGAACGCAAGCCGATCCCGACGTGGGGTCCCAACCTCGCAGGCCTCAACTTCGACGACCTCGTGCTGTACTCGCCGCCGACCACGGGCCGCTTCAACTCCTGGGACGACGTGCCCGACGAGATGAAGCAGACCTACGAGGATCTCGGCATCCCGCAGGCCGAGCGCGAGCATCTCGCCGGCGTCGTCGGCGTCTGGCGCCAGGAGCCCGTCTATGAGGGGCTCAAGGAGGAGTACGCCAAGCTCGGCATCCTCTTCTGCTCGATGGACACGGCGGTCACCGACTACCCGGACCTGGTTCAGAAGTACTTCATGACCAAGTGCGTTCCGGCGCAGGACAACAAGTTCTCCGCGCTGCACGGCGCCGTCTGGTCGGGTGGCGCGTTTGTCTACATCCCGCCGGGCGTCAAATGCGACCTGCCGCTGCAGGCCTACTTCCGCATGGAGGGCGCCGGCGAGGGCACCTTCGAGCACACCCTGATCATCGCCGACGAGGGCTCCGAGGTGAACTACATCGAGGGCTGCACCGCGCAGACTTACAGCGTCAACTCGATGCACTCGGCGGTCGTCGAGATCTTCGTCCACGAGGGCGCGAAGGCGCGCTACACGACTGTCCAGAACTGGTCCAAGGACGTCTACAACCTCAACACGAAGCGCGCACTGGTCGACGCCCATGGCACCGTCGAGTGGGTCGGCGGTTCGATGGGCGCGAAGTACGTGATGCTCTACCCGGGCTCCTTCCTGCAGGGCGAGGGCGCCCGTGCGGACCACCTCAACGTCGGCGTCGCCGGCAAGGGGGTCCACAAGGACACCGGCGCCAAGGTCCTCCACCTCGCGCCCAACACGACCTCCAACATCCTCGCCAAGTCGATCTCCAAGGACGGCGGGATCATGGGCTACCGCGGCCTGGTGAAGATGGGCAAGCACTCGCAGGGATCGAAGGCGCGGGTCCAGTGCGACGGCCTGATGATGGATGGCATCTCGCGCTCGGACACCTGGCCCGACATCCAGATCCAGAACCCGCACGTCACCGTCGCCCACGAGGCCACGGTCGGGCGGATCTCCGACGATCAGCTGTTCTACATGGGCACGCGCGGCTTCAGCGAGGACGAGGCGGCAGCGATGATCGTCAACGGCTTCATCGAGCCGGTCACGAAGGAGCTGCCGATGGAATACGCGATCGAGCTGAACCGGCTGATCCAGCTCGAGATGGTCGGCAGCATCGGCTAGCCAGGGCCAAGGCGCATGTGTCGCAACATCCGCACCCTCCACAACTTCGAGCCGCGCGCCACCGACGAGGAGATCCGCGCCGCCGCCACGCAGTACGTGCGCAAGATCATGGGCCAGACCAAGCCCTCGCACGCCAACGCGACGGCGTTCGAGCACGCGGTCGAGGCGATCGCACACTCGACCGCGCATTTCCTAGACGACCTCGTCGCCACCGCACCGCCGAAGAACCGCGAGATCGAAGCGGCGAAACGCCGCGCCCGCGCCGCCGAGCGCTTCGCTGCCTAGCAGCGCCGCGCTCCCAGACTTCTCGAAGGCTCAGGAGCTTGCGAACGTCGTGAAGGCGTGCAGCTCCCAGACTGTGATCTTCGGTGGTGCGATGCCCGCTGGAGCCGCCTCTCGCAGCGCGTCGGATCGCCGTCCGTCGCGGAACGCCTCCCACGCGCTTGCCGAGTCCCACACGTTGTAGATGAAGTAGCCGCCGTCTCGCGCCGCGGCCGTATGGACCAGCAGGCCGTCCGGAGGGTTCTCCGCCAACCTGATCTTCTCGTTGACGGCTTCGTAGGTGTCCAGTCCCGCGCCCTCAACCTCAGTAAGAACTGCAACCGCCATGCCGCCCCCTTTGCCGAGATTTTGCGACGACAGAGTACAGCGGCGAACCCTGGCCCGGCAACCCCTCAGGGGATCCGGATGTCGCGAACCGCCGCGGCGCGCTCGCGCTTAGCGGCGTCCAGCTCATCGACATCGACGCGCCGCACGATCGAGAAGTGGTGACCGACCGGGCAGCGCTGGTAGCGCTTGTTGTACAGGCGAACGGCCTTGACGGACACGAGCGGGATCCAGATCGTGGTGAACAGGTGTCCGTCGCTGCAGCGAACCACCGTGTCGTAGCGCTCGAACATCGCTACGCCGCCGCGACCGCCGCCGCGATCTCTGCGACGAACGCATCGACCTCTTCGGCGGTCGTGTCCCATGCGCACATCCAGCGAACCTCGCCGGCGGGCTCGTCCCAGACGTGGAAGAACCACCGTGCCTGGAGCGGGGCGATCGCCGCTCGGGGCAGCGTGGCAAACACCGCGTTGGCCTGCACGGCCTGGGTGACCGTGACGTTCTCGAGCGATCGCACGCCGTCGGCCAGGCGCGCCGCCATCGCGTTGGCCTGCGAGGCGAGCGCCCGCCAGCGGTCTTGCTCGAACAACGCCACGAACTGGGCAGCCAGGAAGCGAGATTTCGAGGCCAGCTGCAGCGACTGCTTGCGCAGGTAGCGGAACTCCTCCGCAAGCTCCGCGCGCAGGAAGACGACCGCCTCGGCGCCGAGCAAGCCGAGCTTCGTGCCGCCGAAGGACACCACGTCGATGCCGGCGTCAGCCGTGAGCGCCGCCAGCCCCACCCCGAGCGAGGCGGCGGCGTTTCCGAGCCGCGCGCCGTCGACATGCACGAGCAACCCGCGTGCATGGGCATGGTCGCTCAGCGCGCGCAGCTCGGCGGGCGAATAGCAGGTGCCGAGCTCGGTGCTCTGCGCAACCGAGACGAGACGAATCTGCACGTGGTGCTGATCACCTACGCCCACGAGCAGCGGATCGATCTGCGCCGGCGTGAGCTTGCCGTCGCCGCTCGCCGTGGGATAGAGCTTCACGCCCGCGATCCGCTCGGGCGCGCCGCACTCGTCAACGTTGATGTGCGCGCTCTTCGCGCAGATGACGCCTTCCCACGGCCGGCAGGTGGCGCGCAGCGCGAGGACGTTGGCGGCCGTGCCGTTGAAGACGAAGAACGCCTGGGCTTGCTCGCCGAACTGGTCGCGAAAGCACTGTTCGGCGCGCGCCGTCCACGGATCGTCGCCATAGGCCGGCGCGTGATCGGCGTTGGCCTGGACAATCGCCGCGAGCACGTCCGCCGGCACCCCTGCATGGTTGTCGCTGCCGAAGCTGCGCATCGCGACGTAGGTTCGCAGATGAGCGCAGAAGCGCGAGGGCCGGGGCTGCTAGCCTCCCGCGGCGTCCGTCCGGGACGCCAGAGCCTTGCGCCCGCCCATCGACACGATCCCCGCCCCGCCGCTGCCGCGCGACGCGACCTGGGTCAACACGGCGCCGCTCAGCCTGGCCGAGCTGCGCGGTCAGCCCGTCCTGATCGAGTTCTGGGACTTCTGCCGGGCGAACTCGCTGCGCACGCTGCCCTACGTCAAGGCCTGGCATGAGCGCTATGGCGGCACCGGGCTGGTGGTGATCGGGGTGCACTGTCCCGGCTTTCGCGCATCGGCAGACGACGCCGCGGTGCGTGACGCAGTGGCGCGTCTGGGGATCTCCTACCCCGTCCTGCTCGACACCAACTTCGCCCTCTGGCAGGAGTATGAGAACGCCGGCTGGCCGGCGCGCTACCTGTGGAACGCCGACGGGATGCTCGCCGATTACCACTACGGTGAGGGGGCTTACGCCGAGACCGAGCTCGCGATCCAGGCGCTGCTCGGCGTGCAGCGCGAACCGCTGGCGCCGCTGCGCCCCGAGGACGCCCCCGACGCCGTGCTCGTCGTTCCGAGCGAGGACCGGCTCACGGAGCCCTGGTCAGGCCCCTACGAGGCGGGCGCGGTGTGGGCTGTGCTGGAGCCGACGCACGGGCAGGAGAGCGCAACCGTGACCGCGAACGGTCGCGAGCTGACCGTCACCAACCCGGGGGCGGTGCTGCTGATCGAGCACGACCACCACCGCGCTGGAGAGCTGATCTTGGATTTGGGGGCGGGCGTACGCTGCGACGGCGTGTGCTTCACGCCGGGGCGCGTGAGCTGAGCCCAGCCGGCGAGCGGTCGGCGAGCAGTGCCAGCGCCCGTGGCGGTGCGCCGTCTTCGATCAAGACGGCGCACCCCGGCCAGTAGGGGCTCGACGCGTCGCCGCCGCGCAGGAACGTGTCGCTGTAGACCCACGAGCCGGTGTTGTGCAGCTGCACGCCGTTCGGGGTGAGCCACTCCGCCGGCTCGTCGCCGGCGATGACGCCGGCGCGATGCGTGTGGCCGAAGACGACGTGCCGGGCGCGAACCTGGAGTCGCTCGACCACCTCGCTCATCGCCCGCAGGCCGGCGCTGCACAGCGCCTGCGATGACACCTCGCTGCGGACCGGTCCGAGGCCGGCGCCGTTGAGTGCCGCGACGGCGAGTGGAAAGCCCGCTGCGAGCGCCCGGGCGCCGGGGCTCCGTCCGCGCAGCGCGCGCCATGCTCGCAGCGTCCCGCCACCGCCGGTCATCGGTCCCGCGCGGCCGCTCTGCGCAGCGGAGTGCATCCACGCATAGACCGGCGTGAGCAGCGCCTCGTAATCGTCAGGCGAATGGACGTCGTTCCAGCGCCTCGTGCGCTCGAGCGCCAGCCGGCCGCTGGCGGCGATCGCGATCCGCTCGAACGTCGGGACCGTCATGTGCACGTCGAGGTAGTGGCCGTGCGTCGCGTAGACGTCCTCGCGCAGCCACAGGCCGGGGTAGGCGAACTCGACGGCGCCCGGTTCGAGCGCCGCTGCGAGCGCGCCGCCGAGATCGGATGCCTCCTGCGGCGCGAAGCGCTGGTCGAGACCGAGCGGCTCCCGGTTGTGCGCCAGCCAGCGCTCGATCAGCGCGTGGTCGTGGTTGCCGGCCGCGATCAGCACCGGGCGCGTGCCGAGCTGCTCAGCGAGTCGCGCCAGCACCGGCGCGGCAGCGTCGAGCACGACGCGCGCGGGCTGGTTGCGCAGCTCCAGCGTGTCGCCGAGCAGGACCAGGCGGTCGACGCCCTCGAGCGCCGCCGCCAGGACCTCGGCGATGCCCTCGTGGCGCAGCACGTCACCCTGCGCACGATCCCCGAGGTGCAGGTCGGAGACGATCAGCGTCCGCGACACGAGACTACGCGCGGGCGGCCGGACGGATCGTCTTCGGCAGCATGAAGCGCACGTCCTCCTCGGTCACGGTGAGCTCCGAGATGTCGGTGACACCGCGCTCGCCGAAGCGGTCGACGAGCTCCGCAACGAGCTCCTCGGGGGCGCTCGCTCCCGAGGAGATGCCAAGCGTGCGGACGTCCGCGAGCCACTCCTCGTTCACCTCGCCGGCGTTGTCGATCAGATGCGAGCGAGCGCCCGCGTCGCGCGCAACCTCGACCAGGCGCTGCGAGTTCGACGAGTTCCGCGAGCCGACCACGAGCACCAGCTCGCAGTGCTTCGCCAGCTCGCGAACCGCGGCCTGGCGGTTCGTCGTCGCGTAGCAGATGTCGTCGGTGCGGGGGCCGACGATCGCCGGAAAGCGCTCGCGCAGGCGCTCGATGATCGCGCGCGTGTCATCGACGGCGAGCGTCGTCTGCGAGATGTAGGCGACCTTCTGCGGGTCAGCGACCTCGAGCGAGGCGACGTCCTCCTCGCATTGCACGAGGACGATCCGATCGGGCGCCTCGCCCATCGTCCCCTCGACCTCCTCGTGACCGTCGTGGCCGACCAGGACGACCGTGTAGCCGTCCGCTGCGAAGCGGCGCGCCTCGACGTGAACCTTCGTGACGAGCGGACACGTCGCGTCGATCGTGCGCAGCAAGCGGGCCTCCGCGTTGGCGCGCACGCTCGGGGCGACACCGTGCGCCGAGAACACCGTGACCGCGCCCTCCGGCACCTCGGTCTCCTGCTCGACGAAGATCGCGCCGCGTGCGCGCAGCTGCTCCACGACGTGCTTGTTGTGGACGATCTCCTTGCGCACGTAGACCGGCTCCCCATAGCGCTCGAGCGCCAGCTCGACCGTCTGGACCGCCCGATCGACGCCCGCGCAGTAGCCGCGCGGCGCGGCCAGCAGCAGTTTCTCGATCCCGAGCCTCGGTTCAGCGCTATCGCTCACCGCCGTCACCCATCGATTGTACGAGAGCGAGATCGGCCGCGGCTGCCAAGGGCGTGCGCTGCGTCCCGGCGGGCGGAGCTCGCTAGCGCGCGGCGCAGACGAACAGCGGCGGCGGGGCGCCGCTGATATCGGCGGGGACGGCGGCGAGCGGCGAGGCCTCGAACTCCTCGCGCAGCAGCGAGTAGGAGATCAGGTCGCGGCGGGAGTCGTCGTGGCGCTGGAAAGCGCGCAGCACGCCTTCGTTGGTGAAGCCGAGGCGGTCGAAGTGGTGCTGGGAGCGCGGGTTGTTGACGTCAACCCAGGCGCTGAGGCGCTCCATGCGCAGTGGACCAAACGCGACGCGAGCCAGCAGCGCCTGCGCCTCATCGCCGACGCCCGTGCCCCAAGAAGGACGGCCGAGCCAGATGCCGATCACGCAGCGGCGGTCACGCAGCGAGAACTCCAGCAGCGAGACGCAGCCGAGCAGCTCATCGGCAGCGTCGGATACCCCGAACTCGAGTGCGATCCCCTGATCGCGTCGCTCCGGGAGGGTGGCGATCCAGTCACTGGCATCCGCCGGCTCGCGGTAGGGCCCCCAGGAGAAGAACTGAGTGACGTCACTGTCGCCGGCGAGCTCGAACAGGCGGGGCGCGTCGCGCTCGTCCGGGTAGCGGAGCGTGACGTTTGGGCCGCGGACCGTCAGGTCCGCCATCTAGTACCCGAGCGCGAACTTCGCGTCGTCGCTCATCAGCTCCGGCGTCCACATTGGCGTGAAGACCATCGTCGAGCTGACCGACTCGACGCCCTGCAGCTCGCTGACGAACTCCTCGATCTGCTCGCTGACCTGCGGCCCGATCGGGCAGCCGGGCGAGGTCAGCGTGAAGGTGACCTCGACGTGCGGGCCCTGCACCTCGATGTCGTAGATCAGGCCGAGCTCGACGAAGTCGAGCCCGAGCTCGGGGTCGATGACGTTGGCGAGCGCCTCCTCGACTTCCTCAACGGTCGGCATACAAGGCAGTGTAGCCCGCACACACCGCGGCCCCGCACCGTCGCGTAGCCTTAGCGTGTGAGCGATCTGATCGCCTACAGCTTCAGCGATCCCGCAGCTGGACTGCACAGCTCGGGCGTGCAGGATTCTGGCGCCGTCGTCTTCGCGGACGGCCGCCAGAGCACGGCCGGCGCGGCGCGCGTGCACCGCGACGATGAGCAGGCGAGCCGCTGGACGGTGGGAGTGGATGGCGCCTACGAGGTGGACCTCCAAGCAATCGGCCTGCCCGTGACCTTCGCCGACGGGCGGCGGGAGTGGATTTGTCGCGTCACCGGCGGCGCTCAACTCGCCGGCAAGGACGTGCAGCTGAGCGGCTTCGGGCGCGTGGCACTCGCACAGACCGACCTCGGCGATGCCGGGCTGCGTCGCGCCATCTGGATGGTGTTTGGCGAAGAGCTCGCTTTCGCGCTCGCCGCGGAGCGTCCGCGCCGCGCCAGCGGTCACGGCCAGGAGCTGCTCAGCGCCTTCGTGCTGCGTGGGGCCGAGCTCGAGGCGACGCCGATCGCCGACCCGCGTCTCTCGAGCACCTACGGTGAGGATGGACGACTGCTGCGGGCTGGGCTCGAGCTTTGGAGAGACGACGAGCACGAGGAGCGCTCGCTGCGGATCGGCGCCGAGACGCTCGCCGCCGGCGAACTGAGCCCACGGGACGGCCTCACGACGAGCGTCGCCTTCCTCGTCTGTCACCACGGTGGCACCGAGGGAATCGGTTGCTACGAGATAACGCGCGGCGCGTGAGACTGCGTCCGCCAGTCTTCGCTACTTCTTCTTCTTCTTCTTCTTCGCTGGCGGCTTGAATGTGACGGTCTGGCAGCACAGCTGCGATGTGCCGGCGTTCGCGCTGAGCATGACGGCAAGCTTGTGGTGGATCTTGAGCAGCTTCTGACCGGCCGCGTTGAGCTTCACGGTGACCTTCGCGCTCTGCCCGGTGGTGAGCGAGACGCTAGCCGTGCCGACGCTGACCGTGCGCTTGTTGGACTTTGGCTTCGTCTTGGCCTTGGCGGAGACCGCGACCACCTTGCCGCCCTTCAGCGTCTCGGTGACGCTCAACGAAACGGTGATGTTGCACGTCGCGCCGCTCGTGCCCGAACAGCTCGCCATCCCGCTCGCGGCCATCCCACTCACGCTCGCGCTGCCAAACGTCGCGGTGGTGCCCGACCCCGATCCGCCACCGCCCGAGCCGCCACCACCTGAGCCGCCACCGCCTGAGCCGCCACCGCCCGACGCGCTGAACGTCGCCGTGACGTGCTCGTCCGAGTTCATCGTCACCTGGCAGCTCCCGGTGCCCGAACAGCCGCCGCCCGACCAGCCGGCGAAGCTCGAGCCGTTCATCGCTCCCCAGCTCAGCGTGACCGTCGATCCGCCGACAAAGCTCGCCGAGCAGGCATTGCCGACCGCTGCACTGGTGGCGCAGTTGATCCCGGACGGGCTACTGCTGACGATGCCCGAACCGCTACCCGCGACCGAGACGGTCAGGGTATGGCCCAGGGAGAAGGTCGCGGTGACCGCTTGCGCGGCGCTCACGGTCACGACACACGTTCCCGTCCCGCTACAGCCACCACCGGACCAGCCGGCAAACCCCGACCCCATCGCTGGTATTGCGGTCAGCGTGACCTGCGTCCCACCCGGATAGCTCTGCGAGCAGTTGCCCGGGCAGGTGATCCCGCCGCCGCTCACCGCCCCCGACCCGCTCCCCCCAACCGAGACCGTGAGCGTCTCCAGCGGCAGCTCCGCGAAGGTGGCGGTCACGTCCGTGTCGCCGTTCACGGTCACGGTGCACGTCCCGGTCCCGCTACAGCCGCCCGACCAGCCGCTGAACGACGAGCCGGGCTGCGGCGTCGCCGTCAGCGTGACCTGCGTCCCGCTCGCATAGGTGTTCGAGCAGTCAGCGGGGCAGCTGATCCCGCTCCCGGAGATGGCGCCGAGTCCGGTCCCGGCCGGCGTGACCATCAAGCTCGGGCGAGCCGCCTGCGAGCCGACGAAGCCGTTGCCGGCTTGATCCACTGCCACGCAGTCGCTGGTCGAGACGCACGCAACGCCCCACAGCGTGTTCGCCTCGCCTACCGCGACCGGGGTCGGGCTGCCGGGCGCGGTCGGGTTGAACGTCACCGCGTCCCCGTCCCCGTCGACGGCCGTGCACTGGCTGCTCGACGGGCACGCAACGGCGTAAGCCCCGTTGCTGTCGATCGTGGTCGGACCTGAGACGAGCGATCCGCTCGCCGGGTCGAACGTCACCTCCTCGGCGCCTCCGCTCTCGGGGTCGGTGATCGCGGTGCACTGGCTCGCCGAGGGACACGCGATTGCCGTCCCCGGCACCGCGGCGTGCGTGGGCGTGCCGGGGGCGTTTGGGTTGAACGTCACCTCCTCGTCCCCGGTGAGCGCGGTGCACTCGTTCGACAACGGGCAGGCAACCGCGGTCAGGCCGGCATCGGCGCCGATCGAGGTGGGGGTCGGCGTGGCGGGATCGGTCGGATCGAACGTCACCTCATAGCCATCCTGATCGACGCCGGTGCACTGGCTGATCGACGGGCACGACACGCCGGTCATGTCCAGCTCGACGACACCGATCGAATCGACCTCGGCGGGGGTGGGGTTGCCGGGCGCGGTCGGGTTGAAGGTGACCTCGTGGCCGTAGCCATCGACCGCGGTGCACTGGCTGCTCGACGGGCAGGCTACCGCGTTCAAGGCGAGATCACCGGCATAGGGAATCTGGTCGATCTCGGTGGGCGTCGAGGCACCCGGAGAGGTCGGGTTAAACGTCACCTCCTGCCCCGAGTCGTCGACCGCGGTGCACTGACCAACCGGGGTGCACGCCACCGCTGACAGCGCGTTGACGGTCGCGATCGTGGTCGGGGTGGGCGTGCCGATGTTGTCTGGGTCGAACGTCGCCGCGTCGCCGTTCTCGTCGACCGCCGTGCACTGGGTGAGCGACGGGCAGGCCACCGCGGCCAGGCCGCCGTCATCGTCAACGATTGTCGGCGTGGGGGCGCCGGGGGCGACCGGGTCGAACGTCACCTCGCCACCGGTGTCGATGTCGACGGCGGTGCACTGGCTCGTCGAAGGGCAGCTCACGCCGTAGAGGTTGAAGCCGTTGTCGATCGTCGCGGAGCTGGGGCTGCCGGGCGCGGTCGGGTTGAAGGTGGTCACCGAGCCGTAGTAGCCGGTGGTCGTGCACTGCGTCGTCGACGGGCAGGAGATGGCGAGCCCGTACACGCCGGCGTGTGTGGTCGTTGCGGGGGTGGTCGGGTTGAACGTCACCTCGCCGCCATCGCCGAGCGCGGTGCACTGGCTCGTGGACGGGCAGGCGAGCGGCCCGGCGGCGCCGACACTCGTCGGCGTCGGCGAGCCCGGAGCGGTGGGGTTGAACGTCACCTCGTCTCCGTAGCTGTCGAGCACGGTGCACTGGCTCACCGACGGGCACGCGACCGCCGACAGGTTGTGGGTGTCGATTGTGGCGGCAGTGGCGCTACCAGGCGAGGTTGGCTTGAATGTCACCTCACGACCAGCGCTATCAACGGCTGTGCATTGGCTCGCTGATGGGCAGGCCACGCCGTTTAGGGTGTTGCCGCTGTCGATCGTGGCCGGGCTCGGAGACCCAGGGCCGGTCGGGTTGTACGTCACCTCCTGCCCGGTGGACTCGACGAGCGAGACGCACTCGCTCGTCGACGGGCATGCAACGACCGGGTAGGTGTTGTAGCCGGTGTCGATCGTGCCGACGGTGGGCGTGCCGGGATCGGCGGGATTGAACGTCGCCTCCTCCCCAGCCTGATTGACCGCGGTGCACTGCGTCGCCGAGGCACACGTCAGCGCGGTCAGGTTCTTCATGCCGATCCAGGTTCCACTTGGCGTGCCCGGGTCGGTCGGGTTGAACGTGACCTCGCCCGCGGACCCGCTGAGCGCCGTGCATTGGCTCGCGGAGGGGCACACGATCGAGCCCAGTTCGCCGCCCGTGATCGCGACCGGGGTTGTCGTGCCGGGAGCGCTCGGGTTGAACGTCACCTCGTGACCGGTCCAGTCGACGGCGGTGCACTGGCTCGGCGAGGGTTCGCACGCGACCGAGTCCAGCGAGCCGCTGTCGATCGCCTTCGCCGTTGGGGCACCAACGTTCGTCGGGTTGAAGCTCAGCTCCTGACCGGAGCCATCGACCACGGTGCACTGGCTTGCCGAGGCGCAGGCCAGCCCGTACACCGTCTGGCTGGGGTCGATCGATTTCGGCGTGGGGTTCCCTGGCGAGGCCGGGGTGAACGTCACCACCTGACCGCTACCGTCGATCGCGGTGCACTGGCTCGTCGACGGACAGGCCAGCTTGCTCAAACCCTCATCCCCGCCGACCGCCGTGTCGTCGATCGTTACCGGCGTCGGCTTCCCCGGCGACGTTGGGTTGAACGTCACCTCCACGTTGTCACCCACGGCGGTGCACTGGCTCGGCGACGGGCACGCGATCGCGGCATAGTAGCCGTCGTCACCGATCGGCGCGGCTGTAGGGGTGGCCGGCGGATCCTGCGGGTCGAACGTGACTTCGCCGCCGCGAAAGACTCCGGTGCATTGAGTCGCCGACGGACACGCCACCGCCTGCAGGGGCCACGCCTGGCCACCCGTCGTGTCGAGCGAGATCGGGCCGGACCAGGTCAGCGACGGAGGCGCACCCGCCGCTGGCGAGCTGGGGAAGGCCAGCATCGCCATCAAGACGGCCGCCGCCACCGCAACCGATGCGCCCCGGGGGCGCCAAGTGCGTACAGCGAGCGTTGGCTGCAACCGTCTAACGAGTCGAGAGTCCACCGTCGCGCCTCTTCGCTGAGGGAAACACGGACTACCGAAGGCGACGGTAGGCCGCGACACGCACACCGCCATCCGCCATTGCCCGCATCCGGTGTGCACGTTTCCCGCCGCGCGGATCCGTACTAGCCCCCGCGTAGCGGACCAGCAGCACGCGAACGCAAGCCAGAGCATCGCGCTACCGCGCCGTCACCGCAGTCCTTTTCAAAGTGCTGCGCCAACCGCGCTGGAGTCGGCGCACCTATCGCCCGAGCGCGGCGTCAGTTGTGGCTGCCGAGCCGGTCCCACATGTACAGCTCGATGCATTCCGTCGCGAGCTGCTCGGCGCGCTCGCGCGAAAGGCGCGGCAGCACGCTTTCCAGCGCCTGCTCCTCGGCGACCCCGGAGTCGAACGCCTCCTCACTGCCGAGCCCGGCCGCGACCTTCAGCGCCTCGCGTCGATGCTCACCAAGCGAGGGGTAGATCGAAAGCAGGAAATCGGTGTTCGCGATCGGCTGGCCGACGGTCTCCAACGACGCGTGCCACGCCGCGAGCATCGACAGGTCGTCGGAGTCGAGCTCAGCCACCGCGCGGGCATAGTGCGCCACCAGCTCCCGCTCCGGGATCTCATCGACCCAGGCGTGGAAGACCTCACCGACGAGCTGGCGGCGAGCGTCGCGACCGACCGATTCGGCGATCACGCGGATCGCGTCGTGCGGCTCGATGAAGCACAGCGGCATCCCCGAACTCCCCTATCGGTTGGACGACAACACCGCGAACAGTAGGGGGCGAGGTGGACGTGATCGTGCGCTCGGGGCGCCGCTCGAACGCCCTCGCGAACACCTAGGCGGGGAGCGCTGCGAGGTGCTGCTCGACGGCGCGCGCACACTCGCGACCCTCGTTGATCGCCCACACGATCAGCGACTGGCCACGGCGTGCGTCACCGGCCACGAAGACGCCTTCCACGGACGTCGCGTAGGCCGGCGCAGCCACGTTCCCGAGCGGATCGAGGGTCACGCCGAACTGCTCGGCGAGTCCGTGCTCGGGATGCACGAAGCCCATCGCGAGCAGCACCAGATCGGCCTGCAGCTCGTGCTCGGTGCCGGGGATCGGATCGAACGGCGGTTCCGGGCCGGCGTCGGCGACGTGCATCGCCGCGACTCGCTCCGCGCCGGAGAAGCGGGTCGTCACCACGGAGAAGTCGAGCTCGCCGTGAGCGGCCTCGCGCGCCTCCTTCATCGCGTAGGACAGGCGCAGCTTCGTCGGCCACAGCGGCCAGGGCGTGAGCTCGTCGGGCCGGTGGGCCGGCGGCTCCGGCACGATCTCGAGCTGCGTGACCGACGTCGCACCCTCGCGCACCGAGTTGGCGACGCAATCCGCTCCGGTGTCGCCACCGCCGACCACGACGACGTGCTTGCCGGCGGCGCTGATCGGCTCCTCGGCCGGCGCGGGCGCCTGCGCCGGGGCGAAGCCGTCCGCGGTCGCAACCCAGCGGTTGCGCGTGTAGAGGTAGTCCATCGCAAAGTGAACGCCGTCCAGCTCGCGTCCGGGGACAACGAGATCGCGTGGCACACGCGAGCCGACAGCGAGCACGATCGCGTCGAACTCGCGGCGCAGCGCTTCGGCGGCCAGATCAACGCCGACATCGACGCCGAGGCGGAAATCGACGCCCTCGGCGAGCATCTGCTCGACGCGCCGCTGCACGAGCCGCTTGTCGATCTTGAAGTCGGGCACACCGAAGCGGATCAGCCCGCCGGCAGCCTCGTCGCGCTCGTAGACGACGACGCGGTGGCCGGCGCGGCGCAGCTGCTGGGCGGCAGCCATGCCGGCCGGCCCCGACCCGATCACCGCGACGCTGCGCCCAGTCTCGATGCTCGGCGGCTCGGGCGTCACCCACCCCTCCTCGAACGCGCGGTCGATGATCGCGTTCTCGATCTGCTTGATCGTCACCGCGTCGCCCTCGTTGATCTCGAGCACGCACGACGCCTCGCACGGCGCCGGGCACAGCCGACCGGTGAACTCGGGGAAGTTGTTCGTGCGGTGCAGCTGCTCGATGGCGTCGTGCCAGCGGTCGTGGTAGACGAGGTCGTTCCAGTCGGGGATCAGGTTGCCGAGCGGGCAGCCCTTGTGGCAGAACGGAACGCCGCAGTCCATGCACCGCCCACCCTGGTCGCGCAGCTCCGCGACCGGCCGCGTGAGCAAGAACTCGCGGTAGTCGTGGATGCGCTCAGCGCTGTCACGCTCGGGGATCGCCTGACGGCGGGTCCGCATGAAACCGCGTAGCTCTCCCATCAGACGATGGCGCCTTGCAAGGCCTAGTGGACCTCGGCGAGCTCGCCGGCGAGCGCAGCCTGCTCGTTGAGCACGCGCCGGTAGTCGTGCGGCATGACCTTGACGAAGCGGGCGAGGCTCGCGTCCCAGTCCTCGAGCAGCCGCGCGGCGACCGCCGAGCCGGTCCGCGCCAGGTGCTGGTCGACTAGCTCGCGCAGCTCGATCGCATCTCCCTCGTCGATCTCCTCGAAGCCGACGAGCGTGGTGTTCGCGCAGCGCTCCTTGAAGTCGCCGTTGACGTCGAGGACGTAGGCGATTCCGCCGCTCATCCCGGCGCCGAAGTTGCGTCCGGTCGGACCGAGCACGACGACACGCCCACCGGTCATGTACTCGCAGCCGTGGTCGCCGACACCCTCGACGACCGCGCAGGCGCCGGAGTTGCGGACCGCGAAACGCTCGCCGGCGAGACCGCGGAAGAAGGCCTGTCCGCTCGTCGCTCCGTAGAGCACGGTGTTGCCGATGATGACGTTCTCCTCTGCGAGGTAGGCCGCGCCCTCCGGCGGGCGCACGACGAGCGTGCCGCCGGAGAGGCCCTTGCCGGTGTAGTCGTTGGCCTCGCCGTCGAGCACGAAGGTCACGCCCGGCGCGAGCCAGCCACCGAAGCTCTGGCCTGCGGAGCCGCGGAAGGCGACGACAATCGTTTCGTCCTCGAGTCCCGGCTCTCCGTGCACGCGGCTGATCTCGCTCGACAGCAGGCCACCGACGCAGCGGTTGGTGTTGCGCACCCCGCGCGCCAGCGCGACGCGGCCGCGTCCTCTGATCGCCTCGCGCGCGTCGTCGATCAGCTCCCAATCGAGCGCGTCGATCAGCACCGGCTCCTGGTTTCGCACGCGCCGCAGGGGTGTGCCGTGCGGCATCATCGGCATCGCCAGCAGACTGGACAGGTCCACGTTGAGCGCCTTCCAATGCTCGATCGCGTGCGCCGTCTCGAGCAGGTCAGCACGACCGATCAGCTCAGCGACCGTGCGCAGACCGAGGCTCGCGAGGATCTCGCGAACCTCCTCGGCGACGAAGTGGAAGAAGTTGATGACGTGCTCGGGTGTTCCGGCGAAGCGCTTGCGCAGCTCCACGTCCTGGGTCGCGACGCCGACCGGACAGGTGTTCAGATGGCAGGCGCGCATCATCACGCAGCCGCTGGCGATCAGCGGCGCCGTCGAGAAGCCCATCTCGTCGGCGCCGAGCATCGCCGCTATCACCACGTCGCGCCCGGTCTTCATCTGACCATCGACCTGAACGTAGATCCGCGAGCGCAGGTCGTTGAGCAGCAGCGTCTGCTGCGTCTCGGCGAGACCGATCTCCCACGGGATGCCGGCCGAGTAGATCGACGACAACGGCGACGCGCCGGTGCCACCGTCGTGACCGGAGATCAGGACGTGGTCGGAGTTGGCCTTGGCAACGCCGGCGGCGACGGTCCCGACACCGACCTCGGCGACCAGCTTGACGGAGATGCGCGCGCGGGGGTTCGCGCAGCGCAGGTCGTAGATCAGCTGCTTGAGATCCTCGATCGAGTAGATGTCGTGGTGCGGCGGCGGGGAGATCAGCCCGACGCCCGGCATCGAATGGCGGATCTTGCCGATGTACTCGTCGACCTTGGTGCCCGGTAGCTGCCCGCCCTCGCCCGGCTTCGCTCCCTGGGCCATCTTGATCTGGATCTCGTCGGCGTTCACGAGGTAGTCGATCGTCACGCCGAAGCGCCCGGAGGCAACCTGCTTGATCGCCGAGCGGCGCTCGTCGTGGTGGCGTTCCGGGTCCTCGCCGCCTTCACCGGTGTTCGACTTGCCGCCAAGGCGGTTCATCGCGATCGCGAGGTTCTCGTGCGCCTCGCGAGACAGCGCACCGAGGCTCATCGCGCCGGTGGAGAACCGCTTGACGATCTCGGTCCACGGCTCGACCTCCTCGATCGGGATCGCCGTCTGGTCACGGCGGATCTCGAGCAGGCCGCGCAGGGTTGCGCGCCGCGTCGCGTCGTCGTTGGCGATCCGGGCATACTCGGCGTAGGCGGCGGCTCCCCCGTGACGCACCGAGTGCTGCAGCAGCGAGATCGTGTCCGGGTTCCACATGTGACGCTCGCCGTCGCGCCGCCACGCGTAGATGCCGCCGACCGGCAGCGGATCCTCGTCGTGGCGCACACCCGGCGCGTACGCGCGGGCGTGCCGCGCGAGCGCCTCCTGGGCGAGCACATCGACGCCGATGCCGCCGATGCGCGACGCCGTCCCTGTGAAGTAGCGGTCGATCACCGTCGCGTTCAGACCGACGGCCTCGAAGATCTGCGCGCCGCAGTAGGACTGGATCGTCGAGATGCCCATCTTCGAGATCACCTTGAGCAGCCCCTTGCCGATCGCCTTGCGCACCGCGAGCTCCGCCTCCTCGCGGCCGATCGGTGCGCCATCTGCGGCAACGACCCAGCGCTCATCGACAAGCTCGCCGACCGTCTCGAACATCAGGTAGGGGTTGACGACGCTCGCTCCGTAGCCGATCAGCGTCGCGATGTGGTGAATCTCGCGGGGCTCGCCCGACTCGATCACCAGTCCGGTGCGCAGGCGCGTGCCTTCGCGGACCAGGTGGTGGTGGACCGCGCCGACAGCCAGCAGCGCCGGGATCGCCACCCGGTCGGGGCCGACCGCGCGGTCCGACAGGATGAGGATGTTGATCGCGTCCTCGTCGATCGCCTGGCGCGCCTGCTCGCAGATCCGCGTGAGCGCCGACTCCATCGCGCCGGGGCCGTCGGCAGCCAGCCAGGTGATGTCGATCACGCGCGCCTGGAACACCTCCGTCGCCACGTGACGCAGCGCCTCCATCTCGCAGTTGCGGAGGATCGGGTGATCGAGCGTCATCTGATGGGCGTGCTCGGGGGTCTCGTCGAGCAGGTTGCGCTCGGCGCCCAGCCCGGCTGAGACGCTCATCACGATGCTCTCGCGGATCGGGTCGATCGGCGGGTTGGTGACCTGCGCGAAGAGCTGCTTGAAGTAGCTGAACAACGGCGGCGCGGCGTCCGAGAGCACCGCCAGCGCGAGGTCGTTGCCCATCGAGCCGATCGGCTCCTCGGCGGCGCTGATCATCCGCGGCAGGATGTGGGTGAGGTCCTCGCGGCTGTAGCCGAACGCCAGCTGCAGTGAGCGCAGCGGCTCGCTGAGCGGCACCGCCACGGCCTGCGGCAGCTGGTTGAAGTGGACGGTGTTGGCGTCATACCAGGCGCCGTATGGCTGCTGGCGGGCGATCTGCAGCTTGATCTCGTCGTCGGCGATGATGCGGCCCTGCTCGAGATCGACGAGGAACAGCTTGCCGGGTTGGAGGCGGCCGAGACGCTCGATCTGCTCGGGCGGGAAGGGCAGGATCCCGACCTCCGAGCCGAGGACGACGAGGCCGTCGTTGCGCAGCACCCACCGTCCCGGACGCAGGCCGTTGCGGTCGAGCGTCGCGCCGGCAACGCGCCCGTCGGTGAACGCGACAGCCGCCGGACCGTCCCACGGCTCCATCAGGCAGGAGTGATAGGCGTAGAAGCCGCCGAGCTCCGGCGGCAGCTCGCCGTCGCGGTCCAGATAGGCCTCCGGGATCATCATCATCATCGCGTGGGGCAGCGAGCGGCCGGCGAGCGTCAGCATCTCGAGCACGTTGTCGAGCGTCGCCGAGTCTGAGCCACCAGGCCGGACGATCGGCAGGATCTTCGCGAGGTCCTCGCCGAACAGCTCGGATGCAAGCGTGCTCTCTCGCGCGCGCATCCAGTTCACGTTGCCCTGCAGCGTGTTGATCTCGCCGTTGTGCGCGATCATCCGGTAGGGATGCGCGAGCGCCCAGCTGGGAAACGTGTTGGTCGAGAAGCGCGAGTGGACGAGCGCCATCGCCGTGGCGATCCGCTCGTCGGCGAGGTCGAGGTAGAACCCGGCGAGCTGGTAGCTGATCAGCATCCCCTTGTAGACCAGCGTTCGCGACGAGAGGCTCGCGATGTAGCAGCCGGGCCCGTGGCTTGGGCTGGCCTCGACCACGCGCCGGATCACGTACAGCTTGCGCTCGAAGGCGTCCTGATCGGCGCTCTGCGCGCCGGCGGCGCCGATGAACAGCTGGCGGATGACCGGACGCGACGCGCGCGCGCTGGCACCGATCGCATGCTCATCGACCGGCACGTCGCGCCAGCCCAGGACGCGCTGGCCCTCCGCGACGACGGTCTGCTCGAGCAGAGCCTGGAACGCAGCTTGGGCGCTGACGCCGGTCGGCATGAAGCACATCGCGACGCCGTAGCGGCCCGGCGGTGGAAGCTCGCAGCCGCTGACCGCACGCAGGAACGCGTCGGGCATCTGAAGCAGGATCCCGGCGCCGTCGCCGGTGCCCGGGTCGGCTCCCGCTGCGCCACGATGCTCGAGATTCTCGAGCGCCTCGATCGCCAGGCGCACGACCTCGTTGCTCGGCTCGTTGCTGAGCCGGGCGACCATCCCGATGCCGCACGCGTCGTGCTCGTAGCGGGGGTCGTAGAGGCCGTCGGCCTGCTGGGGCTGGCTGGTGCTCGTCATCTGTCAGTGCTCCCGACGGTCGGCGGCCCCTCACGGGGCACGAGGGCACCTGAGGTGGGTCAGAAATCCTACCAGCCTAAGGCGATTCTAAGGAGCGCTCAAAGGACCCCGAGGCGGCCCCCTCGCGCAGCGTCATGGCCTCGCCGTACGAGCAGAGCCGTGCTCGTCCGGGACAGCTGGCGCAGAGCTCTCGATGAGGATCACGCGCGACGGCGAAGCGTCCTGACCGGAGCGGGGCGAGCCGCGCGCGAAGCTCAGCCTCGAGGCGTGGGCGGTCATCAACGCGGTAGACGGCGGCGGGCGTCTCGTGCGGTCGTCGCAGGAAGCAGTGTGCGATCTCGATCCTGGGCGCTCCGGTGTGCAGGGCAGCCAGCGCGTAAACGAGACGCTGCACCGCGTAATCGCGCTCCACGCGTGTCGCGAGATCCTCACCGTCGGCGAGCTGATCGGTCTTGTAGTCAACGACGAGCAGCGTCCCGTCGGCCTCGACGCCGGCGACATCGAAGAACCCTCGCAGCAGCTCGCGGCCCTCGAGCGTGAAGGCGAACGGCGCCTCGCGGCGCACGTCGCTCGCACTCGCCAGACGCACGCACAGCGGGCTGGCGGCGAAGGCGCCGACGAGCGATGCGACCTCCGCCAGCTCTCCCGCGTGGTGGCGCTCTCCACCAGCCTGCGCTGCCGCCGCGCTGAGCGCCTCCCCCGTTGGCGCGGCGGGACTTGCGAAGTCGAGCTGCTCGAGCAACGCATGGACGAGGACGCCGCGAGCGCTGGCCGCGAAGCCGCCGCCGTGCTGCTCAGCGGGAGCCTCCACGTCGGACAGGCCGATCACTCGCTGGAGGTAGTAGCGGTAGCCACAACGCTCATACTCGGCGAGCGAGGTGTAGGAAACGCGGGCGGTCGCGGGCTCGGGGGATGCTTCGGCCCCCGGCCCGGGGCCGTCGCCTACCGCGGCGGCCGGCTCGCCAACGCCTGCCAGGCGCGACGACGATCGTGCCAGCACCTCGCCCAGCCGCGCCGCGGTGCTCAGCGTCAGGCGAACTGGCGCGCCGCCCGCTCCACCTACGAGCTCCACCCCCCGATCCCCGTGCGCGGTGCGCGCCAACAGATCCGGAACGAGGGCCGGACCGATCCAGGCTAGCGCGCTCCCCTCAGACCACGAATCGAATTTCGCCGCGCCACTGAGGATCAGCCGCTCGCGCGCTCGCGTCATGGCGACATAGAAGATCCGCTGCTCCTCGGCAGCCTTCTCGGCCCTGCGGCGAGCAGCCAGCTCCTCGTAGTCGAGCGTGCGGAGACTGTCCGACCCGATCACGGGCAAGCGGAGCCCGACGCGACCGTCCTCGCTCAGCAGCGACGGCTGAGCGTTGTTGGGCGCCCGGCCGAGATCGGCGAGGCAGACGACCGGGAACTCCAAGCCCTTCGCCCGGTGAATCGTCATCAGCCGGATGGCGTCCCCCGCCGGAGGCGGCGCCTCGGGCTCGCGCAGCGCTCCGAGCGCTCCCCTGGCAAGGGCATCGGCGAAGCGGCGCAGATCGCGTCCCTCGCGCCGCTCGAAATCACGGGCGAGCCGAACGAGCTTGTGCACGTTGCCCAGCCGCCGCTCGGGGGAATGCAGCTGACAGAGATAGGCGTCGTAGCCGTGGTCCGCGCAGGCACGCGTGATGATCTCGCCCAGTGGGGCGGCGGCCGCTTCGCGGCGCGCCGCTGCCAAGCGGGCGGCGAATGGCACCATCGGTGCGTTCTCCACCAGGCCCGACTTGAGCGCCTGCCAGGGAGCGAGGCTTGCCTCGCGGGCCACAAGCGCGAGTTCGACGAGGTCGTTGGCGCTCGCTCCGCAGAGCGGGGAGGCGAGGACGCCGTACAGCGCGAGGTCGTCGAGCGGGTTGGCGAGCGTGCGAACGTAGGCGGCGAGATCGGCGACCTCCGGACGCTGGTAGAAGCCGTCGCCGGCGCCGGCCAGAGTGATGTAGCCGAGGTCGGCGATCGCCGACTCATAGACGCTGATGTCCGTGGCCGCGCGCAACAGCACGACGATGTCCTGGGCTCGCGCCTCACCGGCGTCGATCAACTCGCCGATCCGCTGAGCGAGCAGGCGAGCTTCGGCGCGACGCCACAGCGGCGCCGGCGCGAGCTCCGGGCCGAGGACATCCTCCATCGCATCCCAGCCCTCCGTGTCGCTGATCAGCAGCTCCAGCGGAGACCCTGATGCCGCGTCGTCGCGACCGGCCGTGAGCGGCGTGAAGCTGCTCGCGAACAGCGGCGCGAACACCGCGTTCACGCCGTCGAGGATGACCGCTCGGGAGCGGAAGTTCGCGGCCAGGACGCCCGCGCGCCCACGCGCATCGAGCGCGTCGAAGCGCTTGCGGAACAGCTCCACGTCGGCGTGGCGGAAGGCGTAGATCGACTGGAACGAGTCGCCGACCGTGAACAGGTTGTCTCGGTCCAGCAGCGCCAGGATCGCCATCTGACGAGCGTTGGTGTCCTGCAGCTCATCGACCATCAGACGCTCGAAGCGCTCGCGCCAGGCACTGGCAACCTCGTCGTGGCCGCGCAGCAGCTCGAGCGCCTCGAGCTCGAGATCGTCGAAGTCGGCTGCGCCACGCGCCCGCTTGAGCGCCGTGAAGTGCCCAGAGAAGCTCTCCAGAAGCTCACCGAGCAGCGACACCGCGAGCGCGCCCAGCTCGTCTGCCAGGACCGTCGCGTAGGCCTCACGCGCTGCTTCGTAGGCGTCGGCGGCAGCGGTCTTCAGCGCATTTCCGCCGCGGCCCAGGCAGAGCTCGCCCAGCAGCTGAGGCGTGGCCGCCCGTGCATCCGCCGTGAGCAGCGCCGCAGCGCGATCGAGCCGCTCCAGCGCAGCTGCGACGCTCGCAGTCTCCTTGGCCTCCGCCAGCTCAGCCGCGACGTCATCGCGTGCACCGCCAAAGCGGGCTCGCGCGAGCCGCGCGTCGCCGTGCGGACGGGGGAGTGGCAGCCGCGGAGAGATCTCGCCGCGGCTGCGCGACTCGTCGAAGACCTCGAAGATCGCGGCCCGAAGCTGGTCGTGACCGAACGCCGCCGCAAGGTCGAGCGCCTCATCTGCGCCGATCCAGTCGACCAGCGCCAGCTCGAAGGCGCGCTCGCGCAGCGCGCTCGTCGTCGCGTCGTCGAGCACCACGAAGTCTCCTGCCAGCCCGGACAGCAGCGGATGGGCGCGGAGCACCCGTGCACAGAAGCCGTGGAACGTCGAGATCCACGCCGCCCCGCTGTCGTAGGCCGCAGCGCGATCGGATTGGGCGATCAGACCGTCGCGCACGCGCGTCCGCAGCTCGCCGGCGGCGCGATCGGTGAAGGTGATCGCGACGATCCGGTCGGCCGCGATCCCGTCCTGGCGAACACTGCGCACGAAACGCTCGACGAGCACGCTCGTCTTCCCCGTCCCGGCATTGGCAGCCAGCGCGAACGAGCCGTCGCGAGACTCGATCGCACGGCGCTGCTCATCGGTGAGCTCGCGTGCGCTCACCGCGCCTCGCAGCGGCAGATCGTGGGGAACATGCAGCGGCCCTCGTGCGAGCAGGTCGTTGGTCTCGGCTCGAGCGCTCCGCGATCGATCTCCTGCGCAGCCTCCGCCGCAGCGCGCACGAGCCGGTCGATCAACTCCTGCAGCGCCTCGCGCTCGAGCCGATCTGCGTCGAAGAACGCCGCCCGGCGGTCGGCGTCGTCGCGGATTGCGCCGCGCGGCCGCAGGTCCCTGCGCAGCGGCTGGTAGAGCCCGCCCACCGCCTCGACGGCGAGCAGCTGCTCGGCTGCCCGCATGTAGAGAGCCTGCTGAAAGCGGCGGTCCTTCTCCCATGAGCCGGCCGCCGAGACCCTGCTGCTCGTCTTGTAGTCGTAGACGATGGCCGTGCCGGCGTCCTGATCGAGATCGATCCGGTCGATCCGCCCGCAGAGGCTGAGGGAGCCGCCGGCGAGCTCTGCGCCGGGGTGCGGATCCTCCGCCATCCCGAAGGCGAACTCGGCCTGCCAGAACGTGTGCGTGCTCGGTCGCTGCGCGGCAAACTCGAGGTAGCGCCCCAGATCGAGACGCAGCCGCCGCTGCTCGCTGCGATCCACCCCGGCGCGCTCGGAGAGTGGTTGGGACTCCGCGGCGAGCGCCTGATCGAGCAGCTCCAGCGCCGCCGGCAGGGTGCTCTGCTCCAGCCGCCCGTCCGGCACGCGCTCACGCAGCTGCGTGAACACGCTCGCGAGCACCCGGTGCGCGCGGGACCCGCGCGCCATCCAGACATTCTCGGGAGCCAGATCGCGCGCACGCAGCGCCCGGTCGACGAGCCAGGCGACTGGGCAGCCGGCCCACTTCTCAAGCGCCGACGGGGAATGCGCGGCGTGGCCGCGGAGCGCTGCGAGGCGCTCGCCGCCGTCGAGCGCGCCGATCACGGCACCGAGGCGCCGCGGCTTGCGGAGCGCAAGCTCGCGGCGCAGGACAGCGGGCGCAACCGGCCCAGCCCCCTCCCAGCTGATCGCTCCGGCGGCGCGCACACGCCGCTCTCGATACAGGTCCGCCTCGAACGCGTCGCGCAGGTCATCGACGAACAGCGACGCCAGCGCGGTCTCACCGTCGTCACCCGCGCTGTGCCAGCTGATCCGTAGCCGGGCTGTCGGCCGCGAGCAGAGCGCGTAGAACAGGTAGCGCTCGGCCGCGAGGCCGTCCTGCTGCTCACCGAGCAGGATCCCGCTCACCTGGGCGAGCTCGGTCCGCTCGGCCGAACCGAGCAACCGCTCGGCCGCCATGGCGGCCGGAAAAGTGCCGTCCAGGACCGCGCAGATGAACAATGCTCGCACGCGCCGCGCGCGTATCGACAGCGCGTCCGAGATCAGCACCGTCTCGCCGTCCGCCGCTGCGAGCTCGACCGTCACCTGCTCCAAGGTGCGAAGCACCTCCGACGGCCCGCCCGGCAGCCCGCCCGGTCCACGTGCAAGCTCGCCGAGCTCTGCCAGTGCCCGGCGCGCGGCCAGCAGCGCCGCCGCCTCCCACGCCGGGATGAGCGCAGCGGAGCGCTGCCAACGCGCCGCGAACAGGGCGTCGAGCTCCCTCGCAACGCAGTCGAGAAAGCCTTGCTGGTCGCGACGAGCAGCGCCGGCCAGGCGATCGAGCCCTTCCAGCCGCCCGTGCTCGCGCTGCCAGATCGCAACGGCCGGCGCGAGCTCGCTGATCGCTTCGCGACGCAACCTTGCTTCGAAGGCCTCGAGGGCATGCTCGAGCCCGACCACGCCGGGAACCCCCAACCACGACACCAAATCAACGGCGTCGCCCTCCGCCAGGGCGCAGCGCAGCAGCGCCAGCAGCCCGCGTCCGACGGAGCTCGACCCCAGACGCGCGCGGTGCGCGCTGCTGCTCGCCACGCCGAGCGCCGCCAACGCTTCGGCGAGCAGCTCGGTGAAGCTGCCGGTGGCGCGCGTGACGACGGCGATCTCGCCCGGAGCGAAGCCCTCGGCGATGAGCGCCGCGACCTCCGCCGCGACCAGCTCCGCCTCGGCGCGCTCGTCGCCGCCTTCGAGCAGCCTGACGGCCACGCCCGCCGGCCGGGCCGTCCCATGCTCGAACAGGGTGCGCTCCAGGTGGAACAGCGCCGGCTCCTCGTAGTACTCGGCCTGCGCGTCGAGCTCGATCACCTCCTGCGCTGTAGGGCGCAGCGTCTCGAGCGTCGCGGCACGACCGGCAAGGGCGAGCCGCCCCGGCTCACCCGGCAGCGACAGCGTGACCGGCGCGCCGACCTTGTGGGCGAGCGTCTCGATCGCGTCGAGCTGGAGGGGGTCGAGGTCATCGAAGCCGTAGCAGAAGACCGGCACCTGACGCCAGCGCTCCCCGGCCAGCGCGAGAGCGTCGAGCGCTGCCAGCGTGTGCAGCTCGGCGTCGAGACGGCCGAGACGCTCGAGCCGCCGCCGGTAGCCTGCGTACAGGCCGGCGAGCTCCTCGGCGTAGGCGCGGCGGCTCGTCCCCGCGGAGGCCCAGGCGCGCAGCGCGGCCGTGAAGCGCGGCGGCGTGATCCGCCGGGATTCGAGCTCCGCGATGAACCGCCCGAGCGAGTGCGCAAACCCGGGTGCCTGCGAGCCGCGGGCGAGCGCGTCGAGCCCGGCTCCAGCGACCACCGCGCGGAGGACCGCGTCGCGGGCGTGCTCACCGAGCGGGCGAGCGACCAGGCCGGCGCGTGCGGCGATCTCGCGCAGCAGGACGGCGAACGGCTCGACGCGCGCACCGAACACGACGCCGCGCTCGGCGAGCTCGCGGCGGTAGTGCTCGGCGTCCGCGGAGCGCGGCACCACCAGGATCGGCGAGCGCGACAGCACCGCGCAGTAGCGGTCGAGAACGACCTGCGCCTTGGCCGAGTTGGCGGGACCGGTGACAAGCGTGAGCGGCACGGGCGACCATCGTCGCGCAGTGCGTGGACGGTTGCGGCTCGGGGAGGCTACGCGGCGCTGCGGGCCGCGCCGTCCGCCTCGCCGGCGTGCTCGACGTCCGCGTCGCTCTCCGGCGGCTTGGCCCCGGCGTGCGCCCACGGCTCATCGAAGTCGACGCGCCAGCGGCCGTCCTCGTTCTGCATCAAGGCGAGGCGCGCGCGGAACGACCGGCCGCTGCGACCGCGAAAGCCGGTGACCGCTCGCGCGGTGCGGCCGCTCTTGATCAGCTCGCGGGCGATCGCGATCGGCAGCGTCTTGCCGGCCTTTGACTTCCAGATGACGAAGCCACAGCCGGGGTCCTCGCGCGACCAGCACGAATAGCCCTTGCGGTTCTCGATGATGTCGTGGCCGCAGACCGGGCACGGGCCGAGGTTCGCGCGTGGGATGCGAACGTCCTTGAGCGTCTCGTCGAGGACTTCGACCGTCTCGCGGGCGAAGCCGGCGATGTCGCGCATGAACTGCTCACGCGACTCCTCGCCGCGCTCGATCCGCCCAAGCCGCTGCTCCCAGCTGCCGGTCAGGTCCGGCGAGGTCAGCGCGTGCTCGCCGAGCAGGCGGATCACGTTGAGGCCCTTCTCAGTCGCCACCAGCGAGCGACCGTCGCGCTCGACGTAGCCGACGTCGATCAGTCGCTCGATGATCGCGGCGCGGGTCGCCGGGGTGCCGATCCCGGAGTCCTTCATCGCCTCGCGCAGCTGCTCGTCGTCGACGAGCTTGCCGGCTGTCTCCATCGCGCCGAGCAGTGACGCGTCGGTGTAGCGGCGCGGCGGCTTGGTCTCCTTGGCGAGCCGGGCGATCTCGAGCACCGCGGCGGGCTCGCCCTGCTCCAGGCGCGGCAGCTGCTCGTCGTGCGTCTCATCCTCATCGGCCGGCGTCTCGCTCGGCACCGGGTCGGCGGCGGCGGCGAGATAGACGCCGCGCCAGCCGGGGACCAGGAGGACCTTGCCGCGGGTGCGGAAGATGTGCCCGGCGACGGTCGTTTCGACGCGCGTGTTCTCGAGCACCGCCGCGGGATGGAAAGCGGCCAGGAAGCGCCGCACGACGAGGTCGTAGATGCGGCGATCGTCGTCATCCATCTTTTCTATGGCGTGCTCCGCACGCGTCGGGATGATCGCGTGATGGTCCGTGACCTTGCTGTCGTCGACGACGCGCGCGAGCGGCAGGACATCGAGGCCTGCCACGTACTGTGCCGCGACGCGGTACTCCTCGCGGGCGCCGAGCAGCTCGGCGGTCGGGACGATCTCGCCCGCCATGTCACTTGTCAGGTAGCGGGAGTTGGTGCGGGGATAGGTGAGCGCCTTGTGCTCCTCATACAGGCGCTGCGCCGCGCCGAGCGTGCGCCGCGCGGAGAAGCCGAAGCGCGTGTTCGCCTCGCGTTGCAGGGTCGTCAGGTCGTAGAGCATCGGCGGCTTGTCGATCTGCTCGCGCTTCTCGACCTTGGTAATCGCTCCGAGCTCGTTGCGGCAAGCCGCGACAATCTCGCTCGCGGCGGCTTCAGTCGCTACGCGCGGCTTCGCGCCCGCGTGATATCTACCGGCGTAGTGGCGAGCCGGGTCCGCGGAGGGCTCGAAGGTGGCGTCGACGAGCCAGTAGGGCTCGGGCTTGAACGCGCGGATCTCCTCCTCGCGGCGCGCGATGATCGCCAGGGTCGGGGTCTGGACACGACCGAGCGAGACGGCACCATCGAACGACGACCGCAGGCGGATCGTCGCCGCGCGGGTCGCGTTCATGCCGACGATCCAGTCGGCCTCCGAGCGCGAGCGCGCCGCCTGCTCGAGCGCCGCCAGCTCGGCGCTGGGACGCAGCGACGCGAATGCGGCGCGCATCGCCTGCGCGGTCATCGAGGAGAGCCACAGCCGGCGTACCGGCAGCTTGGACTTGGCCTTCTCGTAGAGGTAGGCGAAGATCAGCTCGCCCTCGCGCCCCGCGTCGCAGGCGTTGATCGCCTCGCTGATGTCGTCACGGTGCAGCAGCTTGGTGACGACGGACATCTGCTTGCGCGAACGCTCGTCGCGGACGACGAGACGGAAGCGCTCCGGCACGATCGGCAGGTCGGCCATCCGCCAGCGCTTGAACTTCGGGTCGTACTCGTCGGGCTCGGCAAGCTGGACAAGATGACCAACGGCCCAAGTGATGACGTGCTCCGGGCCCTCGAGGTAACCCTCGTGCTTGGCGAACGGCCCGGGGAGCACGCGGGCGAGGTCGCGGCCCACCGACGGCTTCTCGGCGATCACGAGCATCTTGTCGTTGTCGGACATCGGGGCGCAGCGTAGCGTCCCGCGGCGCATCGCCGCCGCCGCCGGCTTGGACTCAGCCGGCGCAGCCCTCTGTCGAGACCGGGCCGGCCAGCTTCCCCAGATCCCCCGCGACCACCGCGTTGGCAACGCCAAAACCGCCCGGAGGCCCGCCGCTCGTGCTCGCCGCGAAGATCGTCGTGACGACCTGGCCGGCGGAATCGACCATCGGTCCGCCAGAGTTCCCCGGACGGACGAGACCGCGAGCGATTGTCAGCTCGCGCGCCACCGGCCCGTTGCCGTAGGCATCCTCGGTATCCACCTCATCGGTGGCACCGATGCGTCCCGCCTCGGCGACGAACGGGCCGTCCTCCGGGTAGCCGAGGATCGCCGCAGCGGTACCGCTCGCCGGGGCCTGCGCGAGCGTCAGCGCCGGCAGATCGAGGCCCTTGACGCTCAGCAGTGCCAGATCGTTGTGCGGGTCGAACAGGACGACCGTCGCGGGAAGCCCGGGCGGCGCGCCCTCCACCTCGACCGCCGTGTCGGTCTCGCCCGCGACGACGTGTGCGTTGGTGAGCACCTCGCCGGGGGCGATGACCCAGCCGGAGCCCTCGATGCCCAGCCCGCACGCAGTGCCGACGACGCGCACGACGCTGTCGCGCGCAAGCACCACGCCTGGCGAGGTGACGATCGCCGGCGGCGGAGCCGGAATCTGTGCGCCGAAACCGGCGATGACCGGCAGCGGGTCAAGCCGAGCCAGCGCGCCGAGCAGCACGTGCGACGGTGGCAGCAGCTCGTCGAGCCGACGCAGGATCGCGGAGCGCTCGATCGCGCCGCGGAAGCCACCAGCGCCCGGTAGGGCGAGCATCACGGTTCCGAGAACCCACGCGATGCCGAGCGCCACGGCGGCGCTGAACAGCGCGCCGCCGAGCCCGTCGAGGACGCCGGCGGGGCCCATCGGCAAAGCGCGGCGCACACGCAGTCCGACGCCCTCCAGGCCGGTCGCGCCGATGCCGCCGCCAACGAGTGCTCCGACGAGTCCGAACACGACGGAATAGGGCGAGGACGCGCCGCCGCTTAGCAGCTCGTCGGCGACGTGCGTCCCGACGAACATCCCGACCACAAACCCGGCGAGCGACAGGACAGCGACGATCAGGCCCCGCCGATACCCCGACAGCGCGAACAGCGCCGTGACCGCGACAATCAGCCAGTCGAGCGCCGTCATGGTGACAGCGAGCCTACCCGCAGGCGCGGGCGCCACGGATAGCCTGCAAACGAACAATCGATTAGCGTGCAGCGGCGTGGCCAGCGGGCGGCGTGCATGAGCCAGGACGACACCGAGCATGGAGGAGCGCAAAGCGGCCCGCCGCGGCCGCCACCGCCGCCGCCACCGCCGCGCCGTCACCGCCGCCGCTCGCGCAGGCGCTTGCTCGGCCTGCTGCGGCTGGGCCTACTTCTCGCCGTGATCGTCGCGGCCGTCGTCGTGCTCAGCGGCGGTGGCGGGATCTCGCCGGGCGCACGCATCGCGACGGCGTTCACGCGGGCCTGGGCGACTCGCGACTGGAGAGCGATGTACACCGATGTCGACCCGATCACGCATCTGCAAGTGCCGTTCAGCCAGTTCGAGAGCGACTACTCGAGCGCCGTTTCGACGGCGACCGTGACGGCGGTCGCGGTGTCCAGCCCGATCCTCGAGCCGGGCAACCTGGAGTCGGTGGCGGTGCGCATCCACACGCGGATCTTCGGCACGCTGCATGAGCGGTTCGTGCTCCCGCTGACCGGCAGCGGCAACGCCACGCGCGTCTGGTGGAACAGCTCGCTCACGTTCCCCGGCCTGGACGGGGGCGAGACGTTGAGCCGCGTCACCACCGCCCCGACCCGCGGCGAGCTGCTCGCGCGAGACTTCGTCCCGCTGGCGCAGGTGCCGGCAGCCGACGACATCATCGGCTCGATCGGCCCGGCGAGCGCCGTGCAGGCGGCGCAGCTGAATGCAGACGGCTTCCCCGCAGGGACCGAGGTCGGCCAGAACGGTCTCGAAGCCGTCTTCCAGAACCAGCTCGCCGGCCGGCCTGGCGGTCAGCTGCTCGCCGGCAGTCGCGTGCTCGCAAGCTCGTCCACGGTGCCGGGGGCGAACGTCACGACCTCGATCGACCCGGAGCTGCAGGCCGACGCGGTCGCCGAGCTTGGCAGCGAGCAGGGCGGGATCGTCGTGATGGCCCCCTACACCGGCGAGCTGCTCGCCGTCGCCGGCACGCCGCTGTCGGAGCTTCAGCCGCCCGGCTCGACGTTCAAGATCATCACCTCGACGGGGCTGCTCGAGGCGGGCATCGCCAAGGCGAGCAGCACCTACCCCGACTCGACCTATGCGCTGATCGACGGCTACGAGCTGCACAACAGCCAGAATGAGGATTGCGGCGGGACGCTGGCCAACGCGTTCGCGGTGTCGTGCAACTCGGTCTTCGCCCCGCTCGGGGTGACACTCGGCGCGCCGCGGCTTGTCGCAGCCGCCGAGACGTACGGGTTCAACAAGCCCTCGCCCCTGTCGATCGCCGCAGAAAGCACGATCCCGGCGCCGAGTGATCTGGTGAACCCGGTCCTGCTCGGCTCCTCGGCGATCGGCCAGTACCAGGATCTCGCCTCGCCGCTGCAGATGACGCGCGTCGCCGCGACGATCGCGCTCGTCGGCCGCGAGCCGGTGCCGACGTTCGCCACCGACATCCACCGGCGCTTCCCACGCGTGATCCCGATCAGCGTCGCGCGGACGATCCGCTCGATGATGCTCGACGTCGTCAGCTACGGCACCGGCGTGCAGGCGCAGATCCCGGGCGTCGAGGTGGCAGGCAAGACCGGGACGGCCCAGGTCACCGTCAACCAGTCGGGCTGCCCGAGCGGCGTCAGCGGGTCAACCGGCGTTACCGGCGTCACGTCCGCCACCGGCGCCACCGGGCCGTGCTCGAACCTCCCCAGCAACCCCTACGACACCGACGCCTGGTTCGTCTCGTTCGCTCCGGCGTACGGGCCGAAGGTCGTCGTCGGCGTGGAGCTGGATCACGATGGCCAGGGCGGCACCAGTGCTGCGCCGGTCGCCAAGGTGCTGCTGGAGGAGGCGCTGGCGCTGCTGGACCGGAAGGCTTCCTAGACGTCGAGCTCGATCTGCGACTGCTGGCTGGGGTCCGACGGGTTGACGATGTGGAGGATCAGCGGGCGGCTGTTCAGCTCGGCGGTGTAGGGGAACTTGAACAGCAGCACCTCGCCCTGCGTCCAGCCGGAATAGGCGAGGCTCGTGATCGACGGGAGCTGACCACCCGGCGGGATCGGCGTCGGGAGATAGCTGAACGCGTTCGGGTCGGGGTTGACGATCGGCGTGAAGCGGTCGCCGACGACATCCGTGATGTAGTAGTCGCTCGCCGGAGTCTGCGTCGCCTGCGTGTTGTTGTAGGCCTGGATGAACACGCCGAACCACTCCTGGCCAGGCGGCAGCGCGGCCTGCTTGGGGCTGAGGCCTTCCAGATAGGCGCTGTCCTCGTCGCTGAACGGGTTGAGCTCGCGCGAGATCTGCACCTGGTAGTACAGCTTGCCGACCTCGACGTAGCCAGGGCCCAGGTTGTCGGCGTAGTGCGGGTCACTCGAGGAGCCGCAGGCCCCCAGCGCGAGCGCGCAAGCCCCGGCGCCGGCCAGCAATGCGATTCGCTTTCCGATCATGAAGCCCGGCAGTCTAGCCGCCCGCGACCGTGACACGAGGCCCACGTCCCCGTCCGTCCTCGAGGATCGAGCGGAGCCGCCGCAGGGCACGGCGATTCTGACGGCGCACCCACCGGCGAGCGCCGAAGCTCTCGAGCAGGCGGTCGCTGATCGTCACCGGCTCGGTCTCGGTGGTCAGCTCGACGACTGTCGTGTCGCCTGGATGCGGCTCGAGCGTGTACGTGGTTAGCGACCGCACGCGATTGAACTTGCCGCCGCGCCCGGCCTGCACGATCCGTCGTGGCGGGCGCACATCGATGAAGCTCACGCCCATCCAGCTGAAGCGCTGGAGCGGCGCCCGCACGCGGAACCGGGCACCAGCCCCGCGACCCACGGAGTTCTCGCGCGTCAGGTGCCAGTCGGCGAGGAAGTGGTCGGTGAACTCGGAGTGGTTGGCGATGTCGCGCAGGTAGTCGAAGACCACCTCGCGAGGGCGCCCAACGACGATCGAGACGCTGACGGGATCCACAGCGGCGCGCAGTCTAGTTGGTGACGGCGCGTTACGGGTCAGCGACGGGTCACGCGCACGACGACAGCTGGATCGTTGCGTCGTGCGGGCCCGAGGCTGTGGGTCACCAGCGCACTCGAAACCGGCGCGGAGACACGTAATACGCGGCACAACTCACAAACGACGTCCGTCGACTCATAGAGGTGCACATGCTCGCCGATCAGGGGCGTGCGACCGCAGTCGCTGCAGCGCGCGAGCTCCTCGGCGAGCAGCTCGTCAGCGGACGGAGGGCGTGGCGGGCGCGGGACGACGCCGAACTGGGCAGCGACGGCGTGGGTTGTCCGGGACAGGGAATCGCGACGCACATGCAATCATTCGCCGACGCACAGCGAACTCCTGCGCTAACGCTACGACATCCGACATCCGTTAAACGCAACGCAATTACTGGCTGATTGTCTCTATGATGTGATCTCGCCAGCCAGGAGGCAGCCACATGGAAGACGAGCGTTTGGGGGCCACCTTCAGCCAAACCGGCCCGTTCCGCTGCGAAGCGTGCCAGGCGTTGGTGACACTCGCCGATGCGAGCGCGCCACGAGTTTGTGACAGTTGCGGCTCCGAGACGCTAGGCGCACTCGAGCTGCCGACGCAGTCAACCGAGCAGAGCCTCGTCGCCGCGCTGCGCGCCGTCCCACCGTGGCTTGCCGATCCGGCGACACTACTCGTCGAGCCTGGCGAGTACCTCTGCTACGAGGATGGCGAGGAGATCATGGTCGTTCCGCTCACGCGCGAATGGACGCGCATCGGTCGCAGCCTCGCAGCCGACGTGCGTTTCGACGACCCCACCGTGTCACGCCGTCACGCGCTGATCGTCCGAGCCCCCGACGGGGTCCGCGTGCTCGACGACCGCAGCCTCAACGGCGTGTTTGTCAACGGCCAGCGCGTCGAGTGGAGCACGCTGACCCATGGCGACGAGATCCTCGTCGGCCGCTACCGCCTGCACTTCGCGAAGCACGAAGCAGTCGCGAGCCCGGCGACGGTGAGCCCCGCCGCGGTGAGCCCCGCGACGGCGAGCGCGCTCAGCGAGTAAACGCCGTCGCTGTCGCTCCGGCGTCCACGAAGTCGGCCGCAGTGACCCGCGCCCATCCGCTTGCTCGACGCTCCAGCGCTTCGCGTACAGCGTCGCAGCCGTCGCTCGCAACCCAGACGAGGACGGTTGGGCCGGCGCCGGAGATCGTCGCGCCGAGCGCCCCCAGGTTGGGTGCGTCGCGCACCAACTCGGCGGACTGCGGGTACAGATGCTCTCGGTAGGGCTGGTGTAGACGATCTTGCAGACCGCGCGCCACCAGCTCGAGGTCGCCCGTTGCGAGACCGAGCATCAGCAGCGCCCCATGCGCCGTGTTGTAGACCGCATCGGCGAGCGGCACTTCGGCCGGAAGCAGGGCACGCGCGTCAGCTGTCTTCACGCCATTCTCGGGAATGACCAGCAGCACGGCCAGCCCCGCAGGCGCCGCGAAACGGTGCGCCACGCCGTCGGCGCAGACGACGACGCCCCCATACAGCGCGGCGGCGACGTTGTCGGGGTGCCCCTCGAGCTCGCACGCCAGTCCGTACACGTCGTCGTCAATCCCCCCCGTGAGCCGCGCAGCGGCGAGCAGCCCGGCGACGATCGCCGCGGCGCTCGAGCCAAGGCCCGCACCAGGCGGGATCGCCGAGGTCACCTTGAAGTTGAAGCGCTCCGCGCTGTGCAGCCGCTCGAAAGCGCGCACGATGAGATTGCGCCGGTCGCATGGCAGATCGAGATCGCTGGTGAGCGCAAAGCGCTCAGCAGCGCTCACCTCGACCTCGAGATGCAACGCCAGCGCCGCCGCGAAGCTGTCGAAACCGGGGCCGAGATTGGCTGTCGAAGCCGGCACGCGGACGACGACGCTGCGAACGGCCATCATCATTCGCCGAGCACGGCGCGCTCGATCGCACGCAGCTGCGGCTCGCACGGCACCACCGCTCCCGCCTGATTGAGCGCGGCGTCGGGGTCCTTCAAGCCGTGACCGGTGAGCACGCAGGCGACGCGCTCGGCACCATCGGCACCGTACTTCAACAGGCCCGCTACCGAAGCCGCCGACGCCGGCTCGCAGAAGACGCCCTCGCTGGAGGCGAGCAGGCGGTAGGCGGCAAGGATCTCGTCGTCGGTCACGGCGCGGATCGCGCCGCGCGAGGCGCGCATCGCGTCGATCGCCTCCTCCCAGCGCGCCGGGTTGCCGATGCGGATCGCGCTCGCAACGGTTTCAGGCTCCAAGACCGGCGCACCATGCACCAGCGGCGCCGCCCCCGCCGCCTGGAAGCCGAACATCCGCGGCGCGGCGCCGGCTTCAACGAAGCCCTTCCAGTACGCCGTGATGTTGCCGGCGTTGCCGACCGGAATGCAGAGCGCATCCAGACGCCCGTCGAGATCGTCGAGCAGCTCGAACGCCGCCGTCTTCTGCCCCTGTATGCGGAACTCGTTGACCGAGTTGACGAGCGCGATCGGATGCCGCTCGGCGAGCGCGCGGACCAGCTCGAGCGCCTTGTCGAAGTTGCCCCGCAGCGCGATCACGCGCGCACCGTGCATCAACGCCTGTGCCAGCTTGCCGGTCGCGATCTTGCCGTCCGGGACGATCACGGCGCCGCGCAGCCCGGCCTTCGCGGCGTAGGCCGCGGCACTCGCGGCGGTGTTCCCCGTCGAGGCGCAGATGACGGTCTGCACACCATCACGCACCGCCGCCGACACCGCGCAGGTCATGCCGCGGTCCTTGAACGAGCCGGTCGGGTTGAGCCCCTCGAGCTTGAGGTGAACCTCGGCGCCGACCCGCTCGGAAAGGCGCTCCGCGAGCACGAGCGGCGTCGATCCCTCGCCGAGCGTGACAACCGGGTCGCCGTCGGCGAACGGGAGCTGCTCGCGAAAGCGCTCGATCACGCCGATGGAGCGCGCCTCAGGCACGGCCGGTCACTCGAACTCCTCGACGATCACGCGGATCGTACGCGGCCGCGAACGGATGAACTCGAGCTCGCCGATCTGCTCCACCGCCACCGCGAGACGCGACTCGAGCACCGGGTGCGTGACCATCACGAGCTGCGCGTTCTCGCCGAGGCCACGCTGCACCACGGAGCGGATCGAGGCGCCCTGCTCGCCGAGGCGCGCCGCGACCTGCGCGAGCACCCCGGGCCGGTCGGCCAGCTCGAGGTGCAGGTAGAAGGCACACAGGACATCCTGGACGATCGGTGCCGGCACCGCTGTGCCCACCGGGCCGACGAGAGTCTGGGCTCGCGCGCGCGCCGGCGAGCTCGCGGCGATCACGTCACCGAGCACGGCGCTTGCAGTCTGCACGCCGCCGGCACCAGGCCCGGACATCGTGATCTCGGTGATTGCCGCCGACTCGACCGTCACCGCGTTGAACGATCCACCGACCGACGCAAGCGGATGCCCGCCATAGAGGAACGCCGGGTGCACGCGCACCGAGATCCCCTCACCAACGCGCTCGGCCGTACCGATCAGCTTCAGCGCCAGCCCGAGCTCGCGCGCGTAGGCGATGTCGTCGGCGGTGATCTGCTCGATCCCCTCGTAGCGGACGTCGTCGATGTGCACCGGCACGTCGAACGCGAGCCGCGCCAGGATCGCCATCTTCGCTGCCGCATCGGCGCCGCCGACATCGTCGGACGGATCGGCCTCGGCGTAGCCGAGCCGCTGCGCCTCGCCGAGGGCGACCTCGTAGCTGCAGCCGGTCCGCGTCATCTCCGAGAGGATGAAGTTGGTGGTCCCGTTGACGATGCCGGAGATCCGCTCGATCCGCGCGGCTGCGAGCGACTCGCGCAGGACCCGCACGACCGGCACCACGCCCGCCACCGCAGCCTCGAAGCCGAGGTAGCAGCCGCGCTCGCGGGCGAGATCCCAGAGCTCCTCGCCGTGGCGTGAGAGCAGCTGCTTGTTGGCGGTGACGACGTCACGGCCCGCCTCCAACGCCTCGCGGACGTAGCGACGTGCGTCATCGACGCCGCCGATCAGCTCGACGACCAGCTCCGCTTGCTCGAGGATCTCCTCGAAGCTGCCCTGCCTGCGGGTCAACACGCCGCAGATCTCAGGACGGCGGCCGGTCAGCGCCTCAACGCGCTCGGCACGATCCGCCAGCAGCCGCTCGAACGCGCTGCCGACGGTACCGTGGCCGAGCAAGCCGATGCGCAGGGCGCTCATCGCATCCTCAGACGTCGCGTGCGTGGAGGTCGTCGAGCGTTTCACGCCGCACGACGAGGTGGGCCTCGCCGTCCTTGGCGAAGATCACCGGAGGACGTGGCACGCCGTTGTAGTTGTTCGCCATCGCATAGCAGTAGGCGCCGGTGACCGGGACGACGACGACGTCGCCAACGCGCGGATCGTCAAGCAGCGCGTCGGGCACGATCACGTCGCCCGACTCGCAATGCTTGCCGACGAGCTGCACGCGATCAGAGCCACCAAGCCGGTCGGCGACATCGGCCTCGTAGCGCGCGCCGTAGAGCATCGGGCGCAGGTTGTCGGACATCCCGCCGTCAACCGCGACCCAGGTTGAGACGTTGTGCTTCACGCCGATCACGCGGTACAGCGTGACGACGCCGCTCGCGACAAGCGCACGACCCGGCTCGATCATCAGCCGCTTGCCGGGACCGAGCAGCTCACGCGCTGCGACGACGATCCCACCGACCCATTCGTCGATCGCCGGTGACTCCTCACCGGCCGTGTAGGCGACGCCGAGCCCGCCGCCGATGTCATAGACGGGAAAGTCACCGAGGCCGGCGATCGCCGCGATCGCCTCGCGGAAAGGCTCGACTGACAGCAGGTGCGAACCGATGTGGAAGTGAAGCCCCCGCAGGTCAAGACCCCCGATTCGCGCCACGCGCGCGATCGCCGCACGTGCATCGCCGAGCCCCAGCCCGAACTTCGAGTCGGCCTGCCCGGTCGAGATCTTGTCGTGGGTGTCGCCGCGCACCCCGGGGGTGACGCGCAGCAGCACCGGCTGGCGCTCGGCGCGGCCCGCCACCAAGCGCTCCAGCCGGTCGATGTCGTCGAAGCTGTCGATCACGATCAGCCCGACGTGAGCGTCGAGCGCCATCGCAAGCTCGCCGTCATCACGCGCATTGCCGTGAAGAACGAGCTTGGACTCATCGAAGCCGCCCCTCAAAGCCAGGTGAAGCTCCCCAGCCGAGGCTACGTCGCAGCCCAGGCCCTGCTGCGCGAACAGGCGCATCACGGCGGTCGCGGGGAACGCCTTCGAGGCGAACAGGACCTCGAAGTCCGCCTGGCCGGCCGCCTTGAACGCTGCGACGAAGGCCTGCGCGCGGGCCCGCAGGTCGTCCTCGGCGACGATGTAGGCGGGGGTGCCGAAGCGCTCGGCGAGCTCGATCACGTCGCAGCCGCCGACCTCGAGCCGGCCGCGATCACTGAGCGTGCTGCCGAGGGGATAGACGCGGGAGATGGTTTGGGTGGCGGCCATCGTCGGCCGATTATCGCGGTCCGGCGCCGGGCCCGTCGCCGCCAGCCAGGCGCAGACGCTGCACGTTCGAGGTCTAGGATGGTTTCCCTATGGCGATCAAGCGCCGCGTGTCTGAAGCCGGCAAGGGTCTGACGACGCGAACGGCCTCCTCGTTGCCGCTGCGGGGCGTTCCGTTCTAGAGCATCGATCCTCCGAGCTGCGAACTGCGCGACTCGTGATGCGCCGCTGGAACGAGAGCGACCTCGACGCCTTCGCCGCGCTCAACGCGGACCCCGTGGTGATGGAGTACTTCCCGGCGCCGTTGTCGTTCGAGGAGTGCGCGTTCGTGCTGGAGCAGATCGAGGCGGGCTTCGACCAGCGCGGGTTCGGCATCTGGGCGCTCGAGCAGGCCGGCGACGGGACGTTCATCGGGCTGACCGGGCTGTCGGTGGTCCCGTTCGCCGCGCATTTCACGCCGGCGGTCGAGGTCGGCTGGCGGCTGCTGCCGGCGGCGTGGGGCCATGGCTACGCGACGGAGGCCGCGACCGCGTCGATCGATTACGGGTTTGGACAGGCCGGGCTGAGCGAGATCGTCTCGTTCGCCTCGCAGGTCAACGCTCGCTCGCTCGCGGTGATGCGCCGCCTGGGCATGCACAGCGACGGCGCCGACGACTTCGATCACCCGCAGATCCCGCTCGACAGCCCGCTCTGCCGCCACGTGCTGTACCGCTTGCGCGCCGATGAGTGGCGCGGCGGCACGGCCAGGGCGGTCAGCCCGGCTACTCGGGGATCAGACCCTCGCCGGTGAACTCGCTGCGGGCTTCCTCGAAGGAGATGTCGGGCGGGGGCAGCATCAGCTCCGAGGGCTCGAGCTCGTCGTCGTCGAGCTGCTCGCCGGCCGAGCGAACGTGTGCCAGCAACGCGGCGAACTTCTCGTGGAAAGCCGCCTCGTCGCCGGCGTCCACCGCCGCAATGCACTCCTGATCGAGCTCGTTCAGGCGGGCGCGCGCGTCCTCGGGCACGCGGTACTGGCCCTCGGTGAAGATCCGGACGATCATGGCTTGGCCTCCTCGTCGGCCTGCGCGGGCGGAGCGTCATCGGCTGGCGACGCCTCGCCGGCCGCCGCAGCCTCGTCGCCGGCTGCAGCTTCGAGCTCGCCCGCCGGTGCGCTGCCCTTGGCCAGCTCGGCCTTCATCTTCGACAGCTCGTCGTCCACCGCACCGCCAGCACCGATCGCGTCGAGCTGACGGTCGATGTCATCCTTGCCAGAGCCGAGCTGGGTGAGGTCGGTGAACGTGCCGGCAGCCTCCAGCTCGCCCACGGCCGAGGCCCGCGCCTTCATGTTCTCGGTCTTGTCGAGCGCTCGCTGCATCGCCAGGCCGACGTCGGCCATCTGCTCGCCGACACCGGTTGCCGCTTCGGAGATCCGCACCTGTGCCTCGGCGGCGGAGTACTGCGCCTTGATGACCTCCTTCTTGGTGCGGAAGGCCTCGAGCTTGGAGCGCATGGCTGCCTCGGAGTCGATCAGCTTCTGCTGCTGGGCTTCGAGATCGGTGATCTGCTGGTCGAGCGACTGCAGCTCCTCCTGGACCGTCTGCTTGCGCTCGAGCGCGGTTCGCGCGAGATCCTCACGCCCGGCGGACAGCGCCTGACGAGCCTGCGTGTCGAGCTTGACGACCTTCTGCTGCATCGAAGTCTCCTGCAGCTGCAAGCGCTTCTTCGCCGTGACGACGTCGGCGATGCCCTTCTTGACGTTCTGCAGCAGCTCGAGCTGCTTCGTGTAGCTGTAGTCGAGGGTCTCGGCAGGATCCTCGGCGCGATCGAGCAGCTTCGACACCTTGGCCTTGACGATCGTCGACATCCGCCCCGACATACCAGCCATCACGTCCTCCTTCGCGGGTTCGCCGCCAAGCGTAGCCGACCTTCAGCCCCGGCACCGGCTGGAACCGGCGGCCGGTTACGAGCTGAACAGCGGCCCGCTCTGCGCTGACGCTCAGTAGCCGCTGGGGTAACGGGCGACGAAGCCGGTGGTGTCGGTCAGCAGCGGCCGCCAGCGCGGTCCGCCGAGGCCGCCTGGGTCGCCTTCGCTGCTCGTGTCGAGCCGGATGCCGGCGATCTGAACGAAGGCGTGGCCGGCGTCGGCGTAGACGGTGATCCAATCGCCGGGACCCGGCAGCCCCCAGCCGGTGAGCTGGCCGGAGTCCAACGGGGCGCTGAGCAGGCCGCCGCCGTGGAGCGCGTAGGAGACGGCGCCGGAGCAGTCGTAGCCGTCGGAGATGAAGCTCTGATGCCCGCCACCGTAGAGGTAAGGCAGGCCGATCAGCTGGTTGCCGGCCCAGATCGCTTGCTGGACCGCGGCTGGGGCCGCGGCTGGGGCTGCCGCGTAGCCATCGGGGAGGATCACGGCGACGGCGCCGGGAACGGTGGTCGTCAGGGCGGCGCTCTCGGGCGTCGGCCCGAGCGGCGTGCTCGACGCGGTCGGGCCGGTTGCGCCGGTTGCGCCGTTCGGCGCGTTCGGCACCGTGGTGCCACCCGTCCCGGTGCTCGGCGGAACGTACAGCGCCCCGCCGTCGAGCGAGGGCACGACGACGCCGGCGCGCAGGGCGTGGCTTGCCGCGTGGTGCGAAGGGGGCGGCGCAGCGGCGCTGCGGGCAAGCACGACCGGTGCGCACAGCGCCAGCGGGATCAGCGACGCGATCGGGATGTGATGCAGGCGCATGAACCGACCTCTTTCACTTCCAGGCTCGCCAGCCCTGCCTGTCCACTGACGGCTCGCAGCAGAAGTTGCATGCGGGACCGGGGGCTCGCCGTCGCCACGGCCACGGTGGCGGCGACGACGGCGCCGGTGGCGGTGGCGCCGGTGGCGGTGGCGGAAGCGCCGGTGGCGGTGGCGGAAGCGACGGCGCCGGCACCGGTGGCGGGAGCGTTAGACTGGCCAGCCGTCATGAGCGAAGCCGAATCGCCAGCGCGAGCAGCCACGGACCACAGGGTCACCGTCGAGGATGTCCGCCAGCTGATGGGCGCCTCGACACCGCACTTTGCGCTGCAGCTGAGCGCCCGGATCGCGAAGCTCATCGCGGGGCTCGGCGCTGAGGACCCAGCGCGCCTGCTTGGCGAGCAGGAGATCGCCCGCCTCGCAGCGCTCGCGGTGGATGGCGAGACACGCGGCGGCGACGCCCAGGACGGCCAGCGCTCGCTCGCCTCGGTGCGCGACTAGCCGCCACGTCGCTTCGCCGGTGGCGACGCCGCGGCGCGCTAGGCTCGTCGCTCGATGCCCGATTCGATGCCACCCGCAGAGCCGTCGCCGACGCCGGTCGGGATCGTCGGGTCCGACCTACCCGGCCCCTACCCCGTCGGACGCTACGCCGCGCGTCTGCGCGAGCAGCTTCGCTCGTTCGCCCACGTCCAGTTGAGCGGCGAGATCGCGAACCTGCGTCCCCCGACAAGGGCGCGCGCCTACTTCGAGCTACGTGATGCTGATGGTGCGCTTCCCTGTGCGATGTGGCGAGCCGATTGGGATCGGCTCGGGGCGCTGACCGAGTCGCTCGCCGACGGTGCCGAGGTCGTCGTCGCCGGCGGCTGCGACTACTACCCCGGCAGCGCGAGCGCATCGCCGGCGTTCAGCTTCTCGGTCTTCGAGCTGCGGATCGCCGGCGAAGGCGACCTGCTCGCCGCGATCGAACAGCGCCGCCGAGCGCTCGCGGCCGACGGCCTGCTCGAGCGCCAGCGTCAGCTGCACCGGCCGCTGCTCCCGCACACGATCGGCGTCGTCTGCGGCGAGACCGGCAAGGCCGGCGACGACCTGCTCGCCGCGCTCCGTCGTCGCGGCTGGCACGGGCGGATCGTCTGGGCGTACGCCCCGGTGCAGGACCGCCACTCCGCACCGCTCGTTTCGCAGGCACTCCGCGAGTTGGCCGCCTGCGGTGTCGTCGACGTGATCGTCGTGACGCGCGGCGGCGGCTCGCTCACGGACCTGCTCGCGTTCTCCGACGAGACGCTCTGCCGGACGGTCGCGCTGCTCCCGGTGCCCGTGATCGCCTCGATCGGCCACCACACCGATCGCACGCTGCTCGACGAGGTCGCAGCGATGAGCTGCTCGACACCGACGCACGCCGCCGAGATCGCCGTGCCGTTGCACTGCCAGGAGGCTCGCAGCGGACTTGCCGGCACCGCGCGGCGGCTGCGCCGCCATGGACGCCAGTCGGTGCTCGTACGGGCGCGCGCACTCACCGCGCTGTCGCGCGCCCCCGCCGAGCACCTAGCCCGCCAGCGTGGCGCTCTGCGCCAGTCTGGCCGGGAGCTGCGCGCCGCCAGCCGCCGCCAGCTCACGGGCCGGCGCGCGACGCTCCTGAGCTCCACCCAGAGGCTCGCCCGCCGGCGCGAGGCGGCGCTCCGCGAGCTGCGCGTCCGCCGTCCGGCCGAGCTTGGGCGGCTGGCGCTCGCGCTCGGTGCGCACGACCCGGACCGCACGCTCGCCCGCGGTTACGCGCTCGTCGAGGACCAGGCCGGTGAGCCGCTGACGAGCGCAGCCGCGGCGCGGAGCCAGCGCGACGTCGCGCTTCGCTTCGCCGACGGCCGCGTCGCTGCGAAGATCGTGGACCATGACTGACAGCGCGCCTGACACCTCGCCTGACACACCCGACTACGAGACCGCCACCGCGCGCCTCGAGGAGATCGTCCGCAGGCTCGACTCCGGCGACGCCGGATTGCGCGAGACGCTCGAACTGGTGCGCGAAGGCCGCTCGCTGATCGAGCGCTGCGCCGCCGAGCTGGAGGCGGTCAGCGGCGAGGTAGAGGCATTGCGCCTCGACGAGCTCGTGGCGTCGCTCGAACACGCGAGCGAGGAGCGGTGAGCACCTGGGAGCGGATCGCCGGCCTCGAGCTGCAGCTCGACGGCTACCGGCTCGAGCGCCTCGATGTCGAGCTCGGCAGCGACTTCACCCGTTCGACCACCGTTGTTCATCTCGACGGCGGGAGTCGCGAAGGGCTCGGCGAGGATGTCACCTACGCCAACATCGATCACGACGCGCTGCACGAGGCAGGCGCGATCCTCCCGCTGCAAGGCCACTGGACGCTCCGCTCGTTCGCCGCCCACCTCGCCTCGCTGGACCTGTTCCCCGCGCCGCCGCAGAGCGAGGTCTACCGCCGCTACCGCAACTGGGCGTTCGAGTCGGCGGCGCTCGACCTCGCGCTGACGCAGGCCGGCGAGCCGCTCCACGCCGTGCTCGGCCGCGAGCCCGGCCCGCTGCGGTTCGTCGCTTCGCTGCGCCTGCCCGAGCCGCCGACACTCGAGCCTGTCCACGCGCGGCTCGCCCAGCATCCCGACCTCCGCTTCAAGCTCGATCCGACGCCGAGCTGGAGCGAGGCGCTGTGCGCGGAGCTCGCCGCGCTCGACGTCGTCGCAGTGGCCGACCTGAAGGGGCAGTACGTCGGCACGATCGTCGATAACCCCGCCGACGGCGAGCTCTACCGGCGCGTGCTGGAGGGCTTCCCGGCGGCCTGGATCGAGGATCCGGCGCTCACGGCGGAGACCGGGCAGCTGCTCGCACCGCACCGCGACCGGATCACTTGGGACGCGCCGATCCACACCGTGGCGGACGTCGCGGCGCTCGCCTTCAAGCCCAGGATGCTGAACGTCAAGCCGTCCCGTCTCGGCAGCCTGCACGAGCTGCTCGACCTCTACGACTACTGCTCCGAGCAGGGCATCGGCAACTACGGCGGTGGCCAGACCGAGCTCGGCGTCGGTCGCGGCCAGATCGAGTACCTCGCCGCGCTGTTCCATCCGGACAGCCCCAACGACGTGGCGCCGGGCGTCTACAACCTCGTGCCGCTGCCGGCGGGCCTTCCCGGCAGCCCGCTGCCTCCCAGCCCCTCCCCAACCGGCTTTCGCTGGCTCGGCTGAGCGGCTTTCTATACAAAACCCCCACAAAAGACTTATGTGCCGTTGAGGGTCGCAGCCGATACTGCCCGATGCGACAGCACATTTCGCAATCGCACCTCCTCCCTGATCCCATCGGCGCCCCGGTATTCCAACGGGGCGCCGGTGCATTAAGCGCCCGGTAACCGGCTGGGGCGCCTAGCCCTCCGCGTGACCCTCGTCTTCGGGCTCGACCGGACGGCGCTTGCGTATCCGCACGGCGACGATCCGATTCTCGCGCACCGACTCGACGCGCAGCTCATAGCCGTTGGCCCTGATCGTGTCCCCGCGCTTTGGCAGCCGCCCGAGGTCGCTGAAGATCAGCCCGCCGACGGAGTTGTAGGCCTCGCTGTCGGCCGGAAGCTCGAGCCCATGGTCGGCGAGGTCGGCGATCGGCACATGCCCGCCGACATACCAGTCGCCCCCCGGCAGCTGGCGCACGTCGCTCGCCAGCGGGTCGGTCTCGTCGGTGATCTCGCCGACAACCTCCTCGACGATGTCCTCGACGGTGACGATCCCGGCGACCCGCCCGTACTCGTCGGCGACGACCGCGAGCGACGACCGTTCGCGCTGCAGGTCGGCGAGCAGGTCGTCGAGCGGCTTGGTCTCGGGCACGATCGGCGCGTCACGCACGAGTGCCTCGATCGGCGTCGCCGGCCCGGCGTCCATCAGCGCCCGCGCCAGCGAGTTGGCGTGCACGACACCGCGAACCCGGTCCTGGTTGTCATCCTCGGTGACGATCAGCCGCGTGTGGCCCGAGCTGATGCAGCGCCGCAGCGCCGTCTGCACATCGGCGGTGATGTCGATCGTGACGACCGCCGGGATCGGCGTCATCACCTGGCGGGCCTCCTGCTCGTGCAGGTGAAAGACGCCGGAGAGCATCGTCGCCTCGCCCTCTTCGAGCATGCCGCCGGCCTGCGAGTCGCGGATCAGCCGCTTCAGCTCATCGGGCGAGCCGCCGCGCGAGACACGCCGCTCCGGGTCGACCCCGAGCACGCCGAGCAGCGCGTTCGAGACGACGCTGAGCGACACGATGAACGGGTGGAACAGGATGCGAAACCACTGCAGCGGCCGCGCGATGCGTCGCGCCACGACCTCCGCGCGATCGATCGCATACAGCTTCGGCACCATCTCGCCGACGGTGATCTGCGCGCTCGTGATCAGCAGGTAGGCGACGATCGCCGCCACGACGATCGCGACGCCGTGCGCGACCGCGTTCGTGAGCGGACCGTCGAGCAGGTGCGCGAGCGCCACCTCGCCCAGCGCCCCGATGCCGATCGAGGCCATCGTGTTGCCGACCTGACAGGTCGAGATGTACTCGTTGATGTGCTCGATCTGGCGCAGCGCGAGCTTCGCCCCGCGCCTACCCTCCTCGACGGCGAGCTCGAGCCGCGAGTGGCGCGCCCGCACGAGCGCGTACTCGGAGACGACGAAGAACGCGTTCAGCACGATCAGCACCGCCGCAGCGGCAAGCAGCAGCCAGTTCACTGAGGCGCTCCCCCCGGGTCGCCGGTGCGCCCGGGGCTACTTCGAGGAGGTTCGTCGGTCATCGGCACGCTGGCGCGAGCCAACCGTAGCAGGCGCGAGCGTCGCCGCCAACCGCGCGTGTTCGGCGACGGCTGGGGTTTTGGGCGGGCTTGGTCGGCGCACCGCTCGCGCTTCACGAAATTGCGTCGATCTTCGTGGCGAGCGCGAAGTCGCGCTCGGTCAGCCCCGCGGCGGAGTGCGTCGTCAGCGTGACGCGGACGTGCCGGTAGCCGTGGACGAGGATGTCGGGGTGGTGGTTGGCCAGCTCGGCGCAGTCGGCAACCTGGTTCAGGAACGCGATTGCCGCGGAGAAGCCGCCGCGGTCGTAGTCGGCCGTGATCGCCTCGCCTTCACGGCGCCAGTTCGGGAAGCTCGCGAGGCGCTCCTCGATCTGCGTGTCGGACAGACGCTCCACGAGCGCCTTAGATCGGGGACGCCGCGACGGCGATCGCACCGAAGACCGATGCGGCGGCGAGCAGCCCGCACAGCGTGTAGCCGAGCGCGGGCATGCGCCGGCGGTCGGCGGCCTGGAAGGCGAGCGCCGCGAGCCCGCCGGCGATCAACCCGCCGATGTGCGCGCCGTAGGAGATGTGTGGGAGTGTGAAGCTGATCACGAGATTGATCAGGATCGTCGGCAGGATCCCGCTGCGCCACGGGTCGATGCCGCGTGCCCGCATCTCGATATAGGCGGCTCCGAGCAGACCGAAGATCGCCCCCGACGCCCCGAGCGACTGCGCGCTCGGTGTCAGCAGTAGGACTCCGAACGATCCTGCCAGCAGCGCCGTGAAGTACAGCGCGAGGAACCGCGCGCGTCCGATCGCCGGCTCCAGCATGCGGCCGAGCACGTAGAGCATGTACATGTTGAAGCCGATGTGGATGAAGTTCTCGTGCAGGAAGCCGGAGGTGAGGAGGCGGTAGTACTGGTGGCTTACGTTGATCAGCGGGCCCGAGAGGAAGCCGTCGTTGACGAGCTTCGAGGTCGTCGGGACGCCGGAGATCGTCAGCGCGCTCGGGCCGCTGGCGAGGAACGCGACGACGTTGATCACGATCAACGCCTTCGTCACGTCGTAGCCGTGGTGGGTGATCGTGCGCATCGTCTTGACCTTCGTGCGCTGCCGTGCGCATTCGGGGCAGCGCATCCCGACCGGCGTCGGCGTCATGCAGTCGGGGCAGATCGGCCGCCCGCAGTTCGAGCAGGAGACCCCTGTCTCCTCCGATGGGTGTCTGTAGCACCTCGCCACGGCAAGCGGACGCTACCAGGGTCCGTGGTCGCCGCCGCGCGTCGGCTCAGTCGTCGTGCGCCGCTGGCCGGCGACGGTGGCGCTGATGCATCCGCAGCAGCACGAGGCCGGCACCGGCGGCGGTGCCGCCGACCAGCGCGGCGGCTGGCCGCGCCCAGTTGCGCGGGTTGCGCATCGCCGCGAGCTCCCATCCCTCGAGCTCCTCGGCAGCGGAGTCGCTGATGCTCTGCAGCTTGTGCATCACCCGCGTCGAGAGATCCTCCGGCGGATCGACGGGCGCAAGCGCCTGCTTCAGCAGCGGCTCCACACGGTCGACCGGGCTCATCCGCGTTCCTCAGCCACTGCGACGATTCCTTCGAGCTGCTTGATCGCGCGGTGGATCAGCACCTTCGTCGCCCCGTCGGTCCGCCCCAACGCACGGGCGATCTCGCGGTTGTCCATGCCGAGCGCGAAGCGCATGATCAAAGCCTCGCGACGGTCATCGGGAAGCTGCTTGACCCCTTCGAGCACCCGCGCAAGCTCGTCGCGGCCCGCCACGAGCTCCTCGGTCGAGTGCGCCGCCGCCACCGGAGCGCTCTCGTCGAGCGGGCTCTGCGGCCGCCGCGAGCGGTAGCGGTAGTGGTTCGCGGCGAGATTGTGCGCAATCCGGATCAGCCACGGCCGCAGCGGCCGGCCCGCCGACTCGCGCTGCGCACGCTCGAAGTGGCGATACGCCTGCAGGAAGGTCTGCTCGGTCAGGTCCTCGGCGTCGTGGTGGTTGCCCACCCGGTAGTACGCGTAGCTGTAGATGTCGCGTAGATGCGTCCGGTACAGCTCGGAGAACTCCGCGTCGAGCTGGGCTTTGCTCTTTGTCAGCTCGACCACGCACGCAGATTACCCTCGCGCGATCACGCGGCGTAAACCCGCTCGCGCGGCTGCGCTGTGGACACGCGCGGCAGTTCGGGCATCGCGCCGCCGAGCCAATCCCACTGCAGCGTCACGCACGACCAGACCCGGTCGGTCGCGAGTCCGGCGAGCGCCGGCGACGGGCTCTCTTCCACTGCGAAGCGCAACGGGCGCCCACAGCGGATCCTGACGCGGTGCGGCCGCACCAGCCAGCCGGAGCGGACCGCCTCGGTGCCGTACACCGCAACCGGCACGACCGGCGCCCCGGTTTGCAACGCCAGCCGCCCCACGCCGCGATGCGGCGAGCCCAGCGGTCCGGGTCGTGTGCGCGTGCCCTCGGGGAACAGCACGAGGCAGTCGCCACGCTCGAGAATCCGCCGCGCGGTGTCCATTGCCTGCTGATCGCCCGCGCCGCGATCGATCGGGAACGCCCCGAGGCTGTTCAGCAGCCAGCCGCGGAAGCGGTGGTGGAAATGCTCGCGCTTCGCGATGTAGTACACCGGCCGGCGCACCAGCGTTCCGACCACGAACGGATCGAGCAGGCTGCGGTGGTTGGAAGCGAAGATGACAGGCCCCTGCTTGGGCACGTGCTCCATGCCGAGGCGGCGCATGCGGAAGTAGACGTGGAAGAACGGCTGCAGCAAGCCCCTCGCCAGCAGGTACATCGGCAGGTTGACGCCCCGCGCCACAGCCCGCACGTGAAAGCCGTCCGCGTCATAGTCGGCGGGCGCCGGGCGACTGGTCGGGTAGGTGGCCATGAGACGAATACCCGCGCAGGCGCGCGGCGTTACGGTGAGGTGCAGTTGCGCGCAACCCGGCAGGAGCTCCCGGATTGGGCCGGAGACGGCGGCGGCCGGACTGAGGGGCATTTCCCACTTTGGTAGATACCTACCCTGGACACGGCGAAGCGCTGGCGCTAACATCGCCGCTCGCGGTTGGCCCTTCGGGGGACCGCCGATGGCCTTTCTCATGGGGGTGAGTGTCTTGGTCCGTCTGCCGCTGCGTCGTCGCGTGCCGCGCATCGCCGTCCTTCTCGCCGCTCTGGGGGCCGCCTCGCTGGCGCTCCTGACCGCCGTTGCCAGCGGCGACGCCAGCGGGACCACGGTCACGGTGACGTGCTCGGCCGACAACCCGGGCGGCACCACCACGACCACGGTGAGCGGCGTCACCGACCTTCAGAGCGCCCTCGACGCGTCTGGGCCCTCGGGCGACAACACCGGCGGAACGGTGATCGTCGACGGACTGTGCAGCGGTACGTTCTTGCTGCCCTATCACGCGGCCTTCACGCTCGCAGGCGAGACCGGCACGACGTCCGGATTCGACGGGCAGAACGGCGACTTCGGGGAGGGTCCCGGAACCCTCCTCACCGGCTGGAGCGTTGGCGCGATGACGATCTCGAACCTTCTCTTCGAAGGCGGCACGAGTGCGCCGTCCGGCGCGAGCGAGACGTCCGGCGTGAGCGACGGATCACGGCATTCGCACAGCCCGCAGGCGCTCAACCTCCACCAGTACGAGAGCGGCACGTCGATTGCCCTCACTGGCGACACGTTCGAGCAGAACACCAGCTACCAGGAATCCCCAGTGAGCATCGTCGAGGACGCCGGCGGTTCCGAGTGCGAAAGCGACGAGGGCTCGCTTGCGATCAGCGATTCAACGTTCGAGGACAACACCGAGAACCTCTACTGGGACGACGAGTTCGAAGGCGGCGCCGGCCTCAGTGTGACGATCGGCTGTTACGAGGATCCGGTCACGCTCACCGGCAACACGTTCTCCGACAACACGCTCGTCGATCAGGGCGCCGATTACGCGACCGGCGGCGGGCTGTCGATCTCGTGCCGCGACTGCTACGAGGCATCGCAGGACAACTTCGCAACAGACATCGCCTCTTCCACACAGTCGGGCAACGTCTTCGCCGGCAACGCGGTGAGCGCGCCGGATGAGTCGTCCAAGCCGCCCTGCGAGGTTGGCGGCGCAGGCGAGTGGGCGTACGACGTGAACGTGACGAGCACCGGCGACGGCTTTTTCAGCAACGCTCTGCCGGGGACCCCGGACTATGACGGCGGTTCCTGTGAGGACTCTTGGAGTTGGGGCGGCGGGCTCGCCGAGGCCAACGACGTTGCAGCAGGCGCCAACACGCTGACCGACGACGTGCTAGCCGCAAACACGATCAGCGATAGCAGCACCGACGGCGACAGCAACGGCGACGTCACATCCGACGGCGACGATCCGGGCAACGCCCAAGGCGCCGCTATCTACCTTGGTATCGAGACCTGCGACCTGGACAGCTGCCAGAACGCGCTCACGCTCAACGACTCGACCCTCACCGCCAACAGCGTCACGAGCGATGGGACGCCCGACACCACTGGCGAGGCGACGGCCGGGATCTGGGGCAACCCGGACGATTCGCTGACGCTCGCAAACACGATTCTCTACGGCGACGTCGGTGGCAGCGAAACGAGCGGCTTCGACGATGGTGGCTCGCTCACGGCCAACTACTCCGACTTCTGCGACGGCACCTCGCCGTACGCCGGGACCGGCAACATCTGCGCTGACCCGCTGCTCGTCGACAACGGCAGCTTGACCTCGTCCGACGTCCACGAGACCGCTTCGAGCCCGACGATCGACGCCGGCTCGAACGCGCTGGTGCCCGCCGGCCTGACGACCGACTTCTACGGTGCTCTGCGCGAGCTCAACGGCACGATCCTCGAGTGCCCGAATCCCGGCGGCATCGTCGACATCGGCGCAGCGGAGTACGCGCGGTCGTGCACCGTCCCCGGTCCTCCGCTTGACGTGACGGCGAGCCCGTCCGGCGACCCGTCGGCGCTGATCAGCTTCAACCCGCCCGCATCCGACGGCGGCTCGACGATCGAGTACTACACCGTCACGGCTCAGCCGGGCGACGAAACCGCCACCGGACCTGCCAGCCCGATCGTCGTGCCGGGTCTGCAGTACGGCGTTGCCTACACGTTCAGCGTCACAGCAACCAACGCCGTGGGCACAGGTCCCCCGGGCAGCGTCTCGACCGCTCTCACGCTGTCCCAGCCTGCGGCACCGAGCCAGCTGTCCACGACCGCTTGCGTGAGCCGCCGCGATTTCCTGATGCACCCGCGGATCGACTTCAACCTCAAACCGGACGAGCTGATCACCGAGATCAAGGCGACGTTCGGCACCCGTCATGTCTACGAGACCGGGAAGAACCTCAAGACCGTCCGCATCGACCTGCGCGGGCTTGCACAAGGCGCCTACCCTGTGCACGTGACCGTCCGCGAGCCGAATGGCAACGTGCTCCGGCTCGAGCACATCTTCCACACCTGTGCCCCTGTAGCCATCCACTGGCACCACAAGAAGCACAAGTAGGTCGTCGAACGGCTAGCTTCTGGCACGCTGCCGGAGCAGCTCAGCTGGTAGCAATCGCCTTGTGAGCGACGGGGGCAACTGGTCGTGGTTGCCTCGCGTCACTCGACACGCGGAGCAGACGCGCTCGACCCGGTTGGCGCGCGCCGTAACTGCTGGACGGGGCAACTGCCGCCGGAGGTCCACGTCATCCGGTGCATGAAGCGGATGCGCGGTAGCATCGCTGCCGTGGGGGCCCCTATGCAGGACCTCGTCGAGCGGCCCATTGGCCAAGGAGAACCCCGTGCTCCGTCGCCGCGCACCCCACCTCATCGTCCTCCTCGCAGCGCTTGCCGGTGTGCTCGTGCTGACCTCCACCAGTGCGCAGGCGGGAGGCACGACTACCACGGTCTACTGCACCGGGGCACCAGGCGGAACGGCCACCGGGAGCCCGGGCCTTCAGACCACGCTTGACAACGTCTCCAACGGCGACACGGTGATCATCGACGGTCTCTGCACCGGTTCGTTCGAGCTGCCCGCTTCTTTCAACGGCTTCGACGGCGGCTTCACGCTCGAGGGCGAGCCCGGGACCACGTCCGGCTTCGACGGGCAGGGCACGGACCAGGGCGGACCGTTGCTGTGGGGCACAGTCGGCGACGACGTCGGCGCCAACACGATGATCGAGAACCTGACGTTCGAGAACGCCGTGCTGACGTCTCCCTCGTCAGTGCAAACCGGGGCCTTTCACGGGTTGATCAGCGGCGACTCAGCGCTCGGGCTCGAATACGGCTTCCCGAGCGGGGCGACCAGTGAGTCTCTCACGCTGAGCCACGACACGTTCACCAACGATGCGGGCGGCGACGTTGGCGGCTACGACTGGAACCCGGTGATGATCTTGGTTGACGGCGACGGCGACGGCCACTGTCCGAGCACGCCGAGCGACTACGCGCTCTCGATCGCGGACTCGCAGTTCTCGCACGACACGCTCTCCGTCGATGACCCCATCGCGTCATTCGACGGCACTGGTGGTGGAGGCCTGTCGCTTATCCTCAACTGCGCCGCCACGACGTCGCTGACCGACAACGACTTCACCGACGACACGCTCACCACCGCTGGCGGGTCGGACGGGCAGGGTCTCGGCGGCGGCCTCGCGATCTGGGGCTACGGGTCCAACTTCGAAGGCGCCGTCGCGCCGGTGACGCAGCAGGGCAACGAGTTCGACGGTGATGCGATCATCGAAGACGGCGGTCTGGCTGACTTCGGCGGCGGTGGCGAGTGGGCAGACGCGGTCGACGTGAGCAGCACCGACGACAGCTTCACGAACAACACGATTCCGGGCACCAGTGGCGAGGATGCGTTCCAGCTTGACCAGTGGAGCTCGGGCGCGGGCCTCGCCGTGGTTCAGGATGGTTGCTCACGGACTGCGATCACCAGCACGCTCACGCAGGACGTGATCGCCGCCAACAAGATCGACGACAGCGACGGCGGCGAGTCGACCGAGGCCGACGGCGCTGCGCTCGGCGTTGGCACGTTCGATTTCTTCGAATGCTCCTCCTACAACGATGATGGCCTCACGCTCGACGACACGACCGTCACCAACAACGTCGTGACCCCGTCAGGCAGCGCTGTGGCCGGCATCTTCGACACCAATGCCGCGACGGTCGCGCTCCAGAACACGATCCTCTCCGGCGAGGAGGGGGGTGCCGAGGCGGGCGGTTCCGGCTCGTTCACCGCGACCTACTCGGATCTCTGCAGCGGCACCTCGCCATACACCGGCACCGGCAACATCTGCGCCAACCCGCTGCTGGTCGGCGGGATCGACGCTCACGAGACCTCGACCAGCCCGACGATCGACGCCGGCTCCAACGCGCTCGTGCCGAGCGGCTTGACGACCGACTTCTACGGCACCGCACGCGAGCTGAACGGGTCCGCTGCGACGTGCGCGGCTACGCCGTCGGGCATCGTGGACATCGGCGCCGCCGAGTACGCACCGAGCTGCGTCACGACGCCGGTCACGACAACGACGACCTCAACGACCACCACGACCACCACGACCGCGCACACGTGCACCAGCCGGCGCGATTTCCTGATGCACCCGCGGATCGACTTCAACCTCAGAGCCGACGAGCTCATCACGGAGATCAAGGCCACCTTCGGCCCGCGCCACGTCACGGAGATCGGGACGAACCTGCAAACCGTCAGGATCGACCTGCGCGGGCTACCCAAGGGTGCCTACACGGTGCGCATAACGGTCCACGAACCCCACGGCCAGATCCTCCACCTCCAGCACGTCTTCCACACCTGCGCCCCTGTAGCCATCCATTGGCCCAAGTAGAAGACGCACGGCTCATCACCGAACGGCTAGCGTCTAGCACGCCGCCGGAGTAGCTCAGCTGGTAGAGCAATCGCCTTGTAAGCGATAGGTCAGGGGTTCGAGTCCCCTCTCCGGCTCTCGTGGAAACGCCGTCGGCGGCGGGGCAGTCGGTAGGACCTGCGGACGAGCAGGAAGAGCGCGACTACCACGGGTGCCATGGGCCGGCTGGTGGCTGCCATACTCGCCATCGCTATGGGACGAGACCCGGGCGAGCGTCTTGAGGTGGTACACCCGGGGCGCGCGTCTCGGACACCAAGGAGGACCTACCTGCGGCGGCGGGTGGCGGCGATCGGCGTGTTCGCGGTCGTGGCCCTCGCGGTGCTCGTGGGCATGCGCGCGTTCGGGACCGATACGCGCGGTGCGCAGGTCGTACGGTTCACGATCAACAGTCCGCTCGTGCACCAGGCGCTGCCGGTGGCAGCCGTGATCCCCGCCGGCGCGAGCGGTCAGCGGCGCCCACTGCTGGTGTTCTTGCATGGCAAGGGCGGCAACCAAGACTCGAGCCTCAACGACGCGATGTTCGCGGCGCTCGCGCGGCTGGGGTCGCGCGCACCGGACATCGTCTTCCCCTACGGCGGCGCTGACTCCTACTGGCACAACCGAGCCGATGGCGCATGGGGCTCCTACGTTGTTCGCGAGGTGATCCCGCAGGCGATCAGCCGGTTGCACGCCGACCCCAAGCGGGTCGCGATCGGTGGGATCTCGATGGGCGGCTTCGGCGCGCTGGACATCGCCCGCCTGCATCCAGGACGTTTCTGCGCCGTCGGCGGCCACTCAGCCGCACTCTTCTTCAGCGGTGGCGAGAGCGCCGCCGGCGCGTTCGACAACGCCCAGGACTTCGCCCGCCACGACCTCATCGCCGCCGCGCGCACCGGCAACCCCTACCCCGGAATGGCGGTGTGGATCGACGTCGGCAGCGAGGACCCCTTCCGTGCCGCCGACACAACTCTCGCCCAGCTGCTGCGCGCAGACGGGATCCCCATCCAGTTCCACATCTGGCCCGGATCACACGAGATGACCTACTGGAACAGCCACTGGAACAGCTACCTACAGTTCTACGCCACCGCCCTCGCCGACTGCCACCACGCCTAGACGCCACACTCGGCGCCTAGAACGCGGTCCCGATGGGTCCGCGGCCGGGGCGGCCTTATCGCGGGAGCCCGCGGCGGTGAGAGCGCCGCTGCTCGCGGGCCAGGCGATGTTCGCGGCGAGCATTCAGGTGCGCTTCCACCGCGTCCAGGTCGGGGGCCGGTCCGAGCAGACGCCACGCGTTCCGCAAGAGCGGAAGCGATGTCCCCAAGATCACCCATATCGGCCAGAAGCTGCCACTCGCACCAGTCGCGACCCATATCGCGACGCAAATCAGCGAGCAGCTCACCGCGCCCCCGCCCTCCTGCACCAGCCGGCGGCGCAGGTGGGCCTTGCGCTCGGCGAGTGCCTGCTGGCGGACCGCCGGGCTCATCGGCAGATCCACCTTGACGGCATCGAGGTCCGCCTGAGTCCTCGCTCCATATGCCGAGCCGAGACGCTGCTCGAACTCTTCCGAGGTAAGCCGGCCGGCGAGCATGTGCTCGCGCAACTCCCCGACCACGCGCTCCCGGTCTGCGTCCGCGACACGCAAGCTGGGCGAGGCGCTCGTCCGGGAAAGGCTACTGCCGCGCGGCTGGCCCCCGCCCGCTAGCACTCGCCGTCCCAGTAGTCGACGTTTCCGTCGGCGCGCCGCAGCATCACCTTGTCGTCGGAGTTGCCCGGCCATACGCCGATCTTGTCGCTGTCGGGATAGACGGCCACAGCTGGCTCGCGTGCGCTCGAGAACATCACGATCCGCGCGACCGCCTCGCCGCGGTTGGTTGCCTTGTGGGCACCGGCAGGTCCTGGCGCGAAGCAGACGATGTCACCGCGCACCAACTCGTCCTCACCCTCTGGCGTGCGCACGACAACCGCACCTTCGAGGACAAGCAGCCACTCCTCCTCATACTCATAGTGATACGGGCAAACGCTCTCGCCCACGGGCAGCTCGTACAGCTTGACCGCCAGCGACGCACCCCCCACGGCCCGGCCGACGTCCGCGAAGCTCGAGCGGTAGCCGGTGGGATCGGTTTCCCCCTGCGCACAAGCCACCTCTAGGACATTCGCCCGAAGCACGGAGCGATGGTCGCACATCAGCGAGCGCATCACACGCGAACGGATGTGGCGGGTGCCTCAGCTGTCGCGGTGGCCGACCGCGAGCAGGTGGGCGCTGGCGCCAAGCAGGTCGGAGACGGTGTCGTTGCGGCCGGTACGAAGCGGCCCATCGCTGAGTCGCCGACACGTTGCGTCATCCAGCGCCCGCACCTTCTAGCGAGCGTTCACCGCGCGCTCACACGCAGGAGCACCGTGGAGTAGGCCGCGACGGTCGCGGTGAGAGCGCCGGCTGTCGTGGATCGCTTGTTCGACCACACGTTCTGCACGCTGAAGCTCTGCGCGGGAGGCAATCCGGCCGCGGTGGCGCTTGTCGAGACCGTGACGGGCGTCGAACCGCGGTTCAGCAAGGCGACGGCGATGCTACCGTCGGCCAGCGGCTTCGCCCAGGCCTCACCGTCCCCGGAGGCCGAGCCGGGGATCATCGAGCCCTGGACGCCGGCTGAATCCTGGTCGATCGCGATCACCCGGCGGTTCGAGACGGTGGCGAGGCTTGTCTTGCTGATGGTGAGCATGCTGCGGCTGACCATCAGCGGCGCGGCGAGGATTGCCCACATGCTGAACTGCGTACGGAACTGTGCCGCGCTCATCCCCTGATCTGGACTGAGGTAGCCGGGGTCGTTCCAGTGTCCAGGACCCGCGGCCTGCGGCTCAGTCGCATCGGCATCGAGGTTGCGCAGCACGCTGTCAAACGACACGTGTCCGAGCTTGCCGATGTCGGTGTCGGTGCGCCAGCTGTCGCTGGCATCTGACGGACCGAACGAGTAAGAGAAGAACGCGGACTGGTTGAAGGTAGGCACGCCTGCCGCCTTCTGCCCGGGTTGGAGGAAGTTGCAGATCTCGAGCAGCATCGGACGGCGGGACGCGTTGTCCATTATCGCCTGGTGGAATTGCACGTACTGCGTCGCCGGGTCGAGCCCGTCGGCGACGCCACCGCACCAATCGACCTTAATCGCGTCCACGCCCCAAGCCGCCAGCGTGTTGACGTCCTGCTGGTAGTGCCCGAAGGAGCCGGCGGCGATACCGCACCCGGTCGCTCCCGCGTCGGTGTAGACGCCGAGCCTGAAGCCGTTCGCGTGCAACGTCGCAGCGAGCCACGCGATGCCGTGCGGCCACTGGACCGGGCTCACCACGATCTGACCTGTGACGCTGCGCTGACCGCCCCACCAGCCCGCGTCCAGCCAGACGAGCCGGTAGCCGTCAGCCTCGAGACCCGAGCTCTTCAGCTCGCTGGCCTGCTGAAGGATCTCCTCCTCATCACCCCCACCCGGTACCGCGTAGGACGAGTCCCAGCCCATGTACGGAGTAGCTGCGAGCACCGTCTTCTGCCGGCTCGCCCACGCGACGCCGCCACCAGCAGCGAGGGCTACGCAGCTCGCGAGCGCGATGGCGCCGGCCAATGCGGCGCAGCGCAGACCGCCTGTCTTCGCCGTTGGCAAGTGCGGATCATCCGTCTCGGGCATTGATGTGCATGCTGCTCGCATCGTCGGCGCACCTGCAGATGCTAGGCGGTGCGTGCAGCACCGGCGCCGGCGACCAGCCCGACGGGTAGCGCGATCAGGTTCGTTGATCTACGCGTGGCGCATGTGGAAGCCGCGCAGGGGCTCGAGTCCGGGGCGCCAGCGCGGTCCCGGCAGTCCGACCGGGTCGTTGATCGCGCTCGTGTCGAGCCGGATGCCTGCGACGGTCAGCCACGCGTGCCCAACCCGCGTGTACACGGTGATCCAGGGACCCGGGCCTCTGACGCCCCAGGTCAGGAACCCTTCCGAATCGTCGGGGACGCTTAGCAGTCCCGCGGCGTGAAGCGCATAGGAGACAGACCCCGAGCAGTCGTAGGCGTTCGAGGAGAAGGACGCATGGCCGCCGCCGTAGCGATAGGGCAGACCGATCAGCCGGTTCGACGTCCAGATCAGCACCTTGACCCGCTCGGGAGCACCCGCAGGCGGTACCGCGAGCCCAGACGGGAGGATCTCCGCCACGTCGCCGGGCACGGTCGGGCCGCTGGTGATGGGAAGCGCCGAGATCGCAAACTTGTGGTGCCTCGTGGGGATCGGCTTGCCCTTGGGCCCGGTCGGCCCCGTCGGCCCGCTTGTGCCGGTCGTGCCGGTCGTGCCGGTCGTGCCGGTCGTGCCGGTCGTTCCGGTCGTTCCGGTCGTGCCGGTCGTGCCGGTCGTGCCGGTCGGGCCAGTGCCGCCCGTCGGGCCCGTCCAGCCGGTCGGGCCCGACTGCCCGGTCGGGCCCCAGCCCGGCCAGTGCCCCCGGCTCGCAGTCGCCGATGAAGCCTCGGCGGACGCGATGGAGCACGCCAGCAGGAGGCTGAAACCGAGGATGGCAAGAAGGCGTCGCATAGATGGGAGCATCGGGGACTGCCGCCATCCGCTGAAGCCGGGGTGACGTTTACCTAACCATCTGTCCAAACTCCTCGTCGGTGCCAGAGTTTCGATCGGCTGGCCAATGATCAGCGACGACTCGGCGCGCTCGCTCAGCTCGCCGCGCGACGCACTCGTTGCAGCTGCGAAGCTGCCGGTGAGGTGGCGGACTTCTCGGCACCACATCTCGCTGCGCTCGGCGTGCTCTTGGTCGCGGCTTCGCTCGCCGTGTGGCTGGCACGCACCCATCCTGGTCGCTGGGAGGTCCCGGCGGCGCGAGGGCTGGCGCTGTTGGTCCTCGCCGCGTGGGCGGGCGAGTACCTCGCCGATGCGCTCGACGGCATCTGGACGGTGAGCAACGATCTACCGCTGCAGCTAACCGACGCCGTCTCGCTCGCAACCGTCGTCGCGCTGTGGACGCGACGGGCGGTCTTCGTCGAGCTGGTCTACTTCTGGGCGCTGAGCGCGTCGCTTCAAGCCACCCTTACGCCCGACCTCGGCTACACCTTCCCGAGCGTCTTCTACTTCACCTTCTTCACCTACCACCTTGGAGCGATCATCGCGGCGTGCTACTTCGTCTTCGGTGCCGGCCAGATCCCGCGCCGTGGCGCCGTCTGGTACGCCTACGGCGCGACCTGGGCGTGGGCGGTGCTCGCCGGGATTGCTGATCTGCTGAGCGGCGGCAACTACATGTTCCTGCGCGCCAAGCCCGCAAGCAGCTCACTGCTCAGCCTGTTTGGACCGTGGCCGTGGTACATCCTCGAGAGCGGCCTGGTCGCGCTCGCACTGCTGCTCGCGCTCGAGGTGCTCGCGCGGGCGGCGCGTCCGCCGGCGCACTTGAGGCTGAAGAGCCGCTGAGAGCACCGCAATAGACTGGGGTCCTTGTGCCGAAGTTCTGCCGCCACGGTACGGCGATCGAGTCCTGCCCCATCTGCCGCCCGAGCCTCGAGAGCGCACAGCGTGCCGCCGCAGCGCGAGCGGGCCGACCCACCGCCCGGCAGCGCGCCTCCGCCGCGCCACGCAAGCGCACGCCGGGCAGACAGTCGAGTGGTCTGGTCATCCGCCACGAGCGGCGAGCGCAGGACGACGGCTACCGCTCGGCGCTGGCACCCGGGCTGCGCTCGAGCGCCGACGCGGAACGTCTGGCCGACGAGATCGCGCAGGCCATGGGTAGGGTCGCCGCGCTCGCGAGCGATCCGCCCGGCCTCTACGCCGAGATTGCGCACGAGCCGGACATCGAGGAAGCGAGCTGGCTGGCGTTCCTGGTCGCCTATCTCTGCCCGCTCGAAGCGTCTGAGGACCCGTTCGCGGCGGTGCGCCTCGTTCGGACGGCTTGGAGCGACCGCGAGCTGCCACGACTCGAAGGCGCTCGGCTCGGTCCGCGCACAGCGCACGACCCGGCGCGCAGCGAAGACACCTTGATCGCGTATCGCCGCTGGGCGGGCCGCGCCGGATCGCAGGCGGCTGCGTTCACCGCCGATCCCGGCTGGACGCCGGCTCAGCGCTTCGAACGGGTCTTCGAACGGCTCGCGCTTCCCGGCCTTCATCGACGAGCGCGCTACGACCTGCTTGTCACGCTCGGTGCACTCGGCCGCTACCCGCTGAGCGCGCCGAGCCTCCTACTGAGCGAGGACGACACTGTGAGCCGCGCGGCCAAGCGGGTGTTCGGCATCGGCGACCGGCTCACGCTCGAGCGTCGCGCACGAGCGCTCGCGCAGGCAGCGCAGATCACCATCGCGGCGCTCGACCTTGCGCTCGACAGCTGGGCCAGCGAGACGCGAATCTCGCTCGGCAGCGATGTCTGTGACGAGGACGCTCACACGCACACGCTCGCGGCGCTTGGCTGCTGAGCTAGTCGAGGCTCTCTCGACCGTCGAGGTGAGCGCCGACCTTGCGCTTCACGCGCTGGAGCGCGTTGTCCACGGTCTTCGTGTCGCAGCCGAGACGCCGGCCGATCTCCTCGTAGGAGCGCCCATCAAGGTACAACGACAGCACGCTCGCCTCGAGTGGCGATAGCGCCGTCGACAGGCAGCCGACAAGTGAGCGCAGCTCGTCCGTCGACACGACACGACTCGCGGGATCGTTCACGGCCGGTCCCGCGATCGTCTCGTCGAGCGTCGGCGCCTCATCGTCAGCGCCTCCACCCACCGGCCCTGAGAACGACACATAGTGGTTGAGCGGCGCGTGCTTGTTGCGCGTCGCTGTCTTGACGGCGGTGATGATCTGGCGTGTTATGCAAAGCTCCGCGAAGTTGCGGAAGCTCGACTCGCGGTCGGTTCGGTAGTCGCGGACCGCCTTGTAGAGGCCGATCAGGCCCTCCTGGATGAGGTCGTCGGCGTCACCGCCGGCGAGGAAGTACGACGACGCCTTCAACCGCACGAACCCGTAGTAGCGGGTGACTATTCGGTTGTACGCCGTGGGATCGCCCTGTTTGGCGAGAGCGATCAAGAAGCCATCCTCAACCTTAGGCTGAGGATTAGAATAACGGGAAGTCAGGGCCACGAGCTGTTCCTTTTTCGTGCCCTTTCGGGCAGGATGGGGCTCAGTGGCGCACTCCTCCCCTGGCGCCAACTGCCAAATATAACACCAAACCTGAACCTGAGGTTCAGGCTGATGTGCCGGGAAGGTTAGACGTAGTTATGGAGCGCTGTCAAGCGCCGCTGCGCTTTTGCAATATCTCGTACATCAGCGCTGCGGCAGCTGCGCTCACGTTGAGCGAGGCGGTCTGACCGCGCAGGGGCAGCGCGATGAGCTCGTCACAGCTGCTCGCGACGCGCGGTCTGAGCCCCCGGCCCTCGGCGCCGAGGACGAGGACGACGCCGCCCGAGTAGTCCGGTCGATCGTAGGGCACGGCGGCATCGCTCACGGCGGCGCCGTAGCACCACGACCCGCATGCCTTGGCCGCCGCCAGGAAGTCGGACAGGTTTCTCACGTGGGCGATCCTCACGTGCTCGACCGCTCCGGCGGCCGCACGGCAGACCGCTGGCGTCACAGCCGCCGCACGCCTCTCGCAGAGGACGACCCCGCTCACCCCAACGCATTCAGCTGTGCGACATATCGCGCCGAGGTTCTGCGGATCCTGGACCTCGTCGAGCGCGACCACGAAGTGGTCCTTCGTCCCCAGCAGCTCCGCCGCGCCGACGTACGGATATCCCCCGAGCTCCGCGCACACGCCCTGGTGCTCGGCTGAGCCGCAGACGCGCTCGATCTCCTCGGCGCTCGCACGGTGGACCGCCACGCCAGCCAGCCACGGCGCCCGCGCCGCGGCGTCACTCGCCAGGACCCGGCCGAGGGTCGCGGCCCTTCGTCCGCGAAGCGCCTCACGCACAGCGTTGCGCCCGTAGACGATCACGCGCGATGACGAGCCATCGCGAAATCAGCCGGCGCCGCGGCGCAGCTCGAAGCCGCCGCTGCCGTCACGGATCGTCCAGCCGGCGGCCTCGATCGCCAGGCGCAGCTCGTCGGCGCGGGCGAAGTCCTTCGCGGCGCGCACCAGCTCGCGCTCCTGCGCAAGGGCAACGACTGTGGCCGGAGCCGGCTCGGCCGTCGCGTCGAGCAGGTTCGCCAGACCGAGCACACCGAGCATCGAGCGCAGGTCTCGATCGCCTGTGTCAGCGTCGCGCCGGTTCGCCTCCCGTACCCACTCCCACATCGCCGCGAGAGCGCTCGGTGTGTTGAAGTCATCAGCCAGAGCGGCGAAGAAGCGCTCGCTCAGCGCAGCCAGCTCCGGCGGCGAGTCGCCTGGGCTGAGCTTGTGGGCGAGCTCGCGCAACCGGGCTACGTTGCTGGCGGCCTGCGCGAGCGGCTCCTCCCCGTAGTCGATCGGCTGGCGGTAGTGGGCGCCGCAGAAATACAGGACCACGGCGTCACGCCCGTAACGATCGAGCACCTCGCACAGCAACGCGATGTTGCCAACCGACTTCGCCATCTTCGCGGCTCCGAGCTCGAGCATGCCGTTGTGCACCCAGTAGCGCGCCAGTTCCGACCCCCGCGCGCAGCGCGTCTGTGCCGCCTCGTTCTCGTGATGGGGAAAGAGCAGGTCAAGGCCGCCGCCGTGAATGTCGAAGCCGGCTCCGAGCAGACTCTCGGCCATCGCCGAGCACTCGATGTGCCAGCCGGGACGGCCAGGCCCCCAGGGCGCCTGCCAGAAGCTGTCCTCGCCGGCCTTGTGGGCCTTCCACAGAGCGAAATCGAGCGGATCCTCCTTGCGCGTCGCGCCATCGAGATCCTCGCCCTGATCCATGCGCTCAATGGGCCGGCGCGACAGCGTCCCGTAGGCGCTGTCGCTGCGCACGCGAAAGTACACGTCGCCGTCGGCGACGTAGGCATGGTCGCGCGCGAGGAGCGCCTCGATACTGGCAACAATGGCGTCGATCGACTGGCTCGCCAGCGGCTCGTGGTCGGGACGACCAAGCTCGAGCCGGTCGGTGTCGGTGATGTACGCGGCGGTCATCTCGGCCGCAAGCACGGTGCTCGGAACCCCCTGGGCGGTGGCAGCGGCGTAGATCTTGTCGTTGACATCGGTGATGTTCGCGACGAGCGTCACCGCGAAGCCGCAATGCTCGAGAAAGCGCTTCAACAGGCTGAACACGACGAACGGTCGCGCATTGCCGATGTGGATGCGCGCGTACACGGTCGGGCCACAGGCGTATATCCCGACGCGCCCCGGCTCGCGCGGCTCGAACGCGCGGATCTCACGCGCGCGCGTGTCGTAGAGCCGGATCTCAGCCAACCTCGCCGGCCTCCCCCACGTGAAGCGTCGCGATCGCGATCGTCGCGACACCCTCCCCCCGCCCTACGAACCCGACGCCCTCACCGGTCGTCGCCTTGATGTTGACGCACGTCGCTGCGATGCCAAGGGCTTCCGCGAGCCGTTCGCGCATCGCCGCTCGCGCCGGCCCAAGCTTCGGGTGCTCCATGACCACGGTCGCGTCGACGTTGCCCAGCTCGAAGCCGGCGGCACGGACCAGCTTGACCACCGCACCGAGCAGCACCAGGGAGTCCGCGTCGCGGTAGCGCTCGTCGCTGTCGGGAAAGTGCTCACCGATGTCGCCCAGCCCGGCCGCACCGAGGAGTGCGTCGATGACCGCGTGGGTCAGCGCGTCCGCGTCGGAGTGGCCGGCTAGCCCGAGCTCCGAGTCGAGCTCGACGCCGCCAAGCACGAGCCGGCGTCCAGCCACGAGACGGTGCGAGTCGTAGCCGATGCCGGTGCGCGCGCTCATGGCGCAACGCCGATCGGCTCGAGTCGCCGCTCGCGGTGCTGGAACACCGCCAGCTCGTGCACGTCGCAGCGCTCGAGCAACTCGAGCGCCTGCTCATAGCCGTAGCCGACCTGCTCAGGGATGTGCGCGTCGCTCGACAGCGCGACCACGGCGCCAGCCTCCAGACAGCCTTCGAGAAACGCCGGTGCCGGGTAGATCTCGCCGACCGGCTTGCGCAGCCCGGCCGTCGAGACCTCGACGGCGATGCCCGACTCCGCAATCGCCTCGATCGCCGGCTCGTAGTAGCGGCGCAGATCACCGTCAGGTAGCGGCCTGCTCGCGCCCCACATCTTGACGAGGTCCGGGTGCGCGAGGATGTCGAACAAGCCGCTGCATGCCGCCCCGGCAAGCGTCTCGAAGTAGCGCCGCCACACGGCCTCCGCGCTGTGGGCGCGCCGCCAGATGTCGTAGCGGTCGTAGTCAACCGCCTCGTCGCCGAGGAAATGGACCGAGCCGATGACGTAGTCGAGCTCACAGCGGTCGATCAGCGCCTGCGTCCGATCCTCGCGGTGCGGCACGAAATCGACTTCCAACCCGAGGCGCAGGTCTGTCTCGTCGCGGACAAACGCGCAGTAGCCGTCGATGTCGTCGGTCGCCTGCTCTCGCCAGTACGGGTGATCCCAGATGCCGAGCGCCTGCTGGAAGCGATACACGTGCTCGGACACTCCGAGCTCAGCCACGCCGGCCGCCTGCGCCGCCGCTCGGTAGCGCTCGGCGTTGGCGGCTGTGAAGTGCTCGCCGGCGCTGTACTCGAGCTCATCGCGACGCAGGTGGACGTGGTAGTCGGTGAGCACGCCGCGATTCAATCAGCTCGCTGGGCGAGCAGCTGCTCGGCGACCAGGAGATCGAGTGGCGTCGTCACCTTGAGATTGTCCGCCGGTGCCGGCACGACACGGACGCGTCCTCCCGCCCGCTCGACGAGCGAGGCCTCGTCGGTGGCTGCGGCCTGCACCTCGTCGGGAGCATCGAACGCGCCCTGCAGCGCCGAGCGTGTGAAGACCTGCGGCGTCTGCACCGCCCACAGGCGCGAGCGCTCGAGCGTACGGACCACGATGGACGCGTCGTCGCATTCCTTCGTCGTGTCGCTGACCGGCGCCGCAGCAACTGCGGCATCAACGCCATCCAGAGCCGCCAGTACCGCTTCGATCAACGCGGCCGTCACGAGTGGCCGAGCCGCGTCGTGAACGAGGATCGGATCGCCGTCGCTGCTCGCCGCGGCGAAAGCCGCCCGCACCGATGCCGACCGAACGTCGCCGCCCAACACGCCCACGCAACCGGCGGGCGTGCTTGCGCCCTCCGGTAGGGCAACGACGATCTGCGTGATCGCCGAGACCGCGTGGAGCGCGGCGAGGCTCCAGTCCAGCATCGGCCGACCGCCCAACGCCACGAACGCCTTGGGTCCCGCGGACCCAAGGCGTTCGCCCCGGCCGGCAGCCACGACGAGCGCGACCGCCATGACCTTCTCCTGTCCCTACCGACTCCGGCTGAGCGGCTCGCCCTCGCCAGAGCGCGACAGCAACTCGTCGAGGTAGGCCTCAGCCTCGGCTTCGTTCTTGTCTAGCGCGTACATCAACTCGGACGCGAGGATCTTCTTGGCACGCGTGTACATCTGCTTCTCACCGCTCGAGAGACCTTTCTCGTTCTCGCGCAGCGCGAGGTTGCGGACAACCTCAGAGAGCTCGTAGATGTCGCCTGTCTTGATCTTGTCGCGGTTGTGCTTGAAGCGGCGATTCCAGTTCTTCGGCATGTCCGACACGTCATCGCGGAGCACGTCGAGCACCTTCTGGACGGTCTCCTCGTCGATCACCCGGCGGAGCCCGGCTAGCGCCGCGTTCTCGGTCGGGACCATCACGGTCATGTCGTTGTGCAGGATCTTGATGGTCAAGTATTCGCGCTTCTCGCCGAACACTTCCTTGATCTCCTTCGCGTGCACCTTGCCCGCTCCGTGATGCGGGTAGACGACGTTGTCGCCGAGCTCGAACTCGATGAACTCGACTTCAACGATCTCACCATCGACGTCGCTGTCGTCCCGCTCGGCATCCATACCGACATCGACGTCGACGTCCTCGTCGGCATCTGGCTCAAGCTCGTCGTCAAGCAGGTCTGCTTCGGCTGTTCCGGGAATGATGTCCTCCTATGAATCAGCGCACGCTCCGAGAAGCGGGCGACAGCGGTCACGTTTGTAAGTAGCGGTCCACGAGGTTGATTTCCTGCAGCCGGCGAAGGCCCTCGCGGATGTCCTTCGCCCGGATCTCTCCGACTCCCTCAACGTTCTCGAGCTCGGTATCGCTTGCGGCGAGGAGCTCGTCGAGACCGCCGAACGTGCGCACGATGCTCGCAACGATCAGCTTGGGTAGCCGCGGGATCCGCCCCAGAATCCGGTAGCCGCGCGGCGCGACCGGATAGTCGAGCGTGTTGAGCTTGCGCCCGTAGCCGAGCAGCTCGGCAAGCCGTCCGAAGTCGAGCAGGTCTTGATGGCCGAGGTGGCCGATCTGCTCGAGCACGGCGGCGAACTGCTCGTCGGTGTCCGAGGCGATGTAGTCGTGGACGAGCGCTGCCTTCTCGGCCGCGCTGCCGACCATCGTCTCCTCGAGGTGCATCTCGATCAGCCGGCCCTCGCTGCCGAGCTCGACGATGTGGCGCTCGATCTCAACCGCCATGCGCGTGACGAGCTCAGCGCGCTGCAGCACCGTGAGCACGTCGTGCAGCGTGCCGCCGCCCTCGAACTCGAGCGCCGTGAGCCGGGTCGAGACTTGATCGAGGCGTGCACGGTACTTGTCGAGGGTCGCAAGCGCCTGGTTGGCCTTGGCAAGCACGACCGGGATGTCCTCGAGGATGTACTTAACGCCATCGATATACAGCGAGATCACCTCGCGTCTTTGCGAGATCGCGATCACCAGCGCGTCGGTCTGCTTCGCGACGCGCTCTGCGGTGCGATGACGCGTCCCCGTCTCGACCGAGAGAATCGTGGGATCGGGCATCAGCTGCACGTTGGCCATCGCGATCTTCGTGGCGTTGGCGTTCAGCGTGATCGCGCCGTCCATCTTCGCTAGCTGGTAGAGCAGCGCCGGCGTGTAGTCGATGTCGACCTTGATCCCGCCGGAGTAGAGGAAAGCGAGCTCGTCGAGCTCACCGATCAGCAGCAGCCCGCCGCTGCGTGCATCGATGATGTGATCGATGCCCTCGCGCAACGCCGTTCCGGGCGCCACCATCTCAAGCGCCTTGACCAGCCTTGGCTCTGTCCGCGGCTCGATATCGCCTACATCATCGGATCGAGTCGCTGTCATCACCACGCATTCTAGCGTGAAGAGGCCCGCGTTTACTGGCCGGCCATGCCCTCCGTGACGCTACGGCCAGCCGCTAGGCCGCAGCACGGGCGCGCGGGGTTCGCGCCACGCCGGCTAGTGCCAATGCAAGCGCCGCGCGCAGGGTCGCCGCGTCGCAACCATCGCTGCCAGGCGGTGCGATCACCGGGTGCAGCCCAAACTTGCGGGCCTCGGCGATCCTCCGCTCCGGATGGCCGACCCAGCGCAGCTCGCCGGTCAGCCCGAGCTCGCCGAAGGCCGCTAACGGGGTCGCTGCCCCCGCCGCGCCGAGCGTGATGCCCCGCGCGGCGCTGGCCACGGCGAGCGCTACCGCGAGATCGGCTCCGGGCTCGTCGATGCGCACCCCGCCGACGACGTTGACGAAGACATCCGATCCAGCCAGCGGCACGCCACCGTGCCGAGTGAGCACGGCGAGTACGAGCGCCAGGCGATTCCGGTCGAGACCGTTGACCACCCGCCGCGGCGGCACGAGATCCGACGGCGTGACGAGCGCCTGCACCTCAACGAGTAGCGGCCGGGTCCCTTCCATCGCGGCCAGAACAACGCTCCCGGGCGCGTGGCTCGCTCCACCAACGAACCGTGCCGAGGCGTCGAGGACCTCGACCAGCCCGCTCTGGCGCATCTCAAACACACCGGCCTCGTTGGTCGAGCCAAAGCGGTTCTTGATCGCGCGCAGCGTCCTGTAGGTGCGCTCGCGCTCTCCCTCGAACTGGAGCACGCAGTCAACGAGATGCTCGAGCACCCGCGGACCGGCGAGGGCGCCATCCTTCGTGACGTGGCCGACAAGCCGGACGGCCGTCCGCTGGCGCTTGGCGACGCCAACTATCCGCGCCGCGACCTCGCGCACCTGGCCGACGGATCCGGGTGCGCCGGTCAGCTCGCGCGCGTCAAGCGTCTGCACGGAGTCGACCACGCACACCTCCGGCCGCTCGCGCTCGAGCGTCGCGACCACGGCCTCGAGGTCGGTCTCGGCAATGGCCGGCACTGCGAGCGCAGCACCGGGGAGGCGCTCCGCACGTAGCCGGATCTGCGCAGTGGACTCCTCGCCAGAGACGTACAGCGTGCTATGACCGGCACCGGCCAGATTGCCGAGCGCCATGTTTGTCAGCGTCGACTTGCCGATCCCGGGCGCTCCGCCGAGCAGCACCACCGACCCGGGCACGAGGCCTCCGCCGAGCACGCGATCGAACTCGCCGATCCCGGTGCTCAGCCGCGGCGCTTCGGGGGCCGAGACCTTGCCGAGTGCGACCGGCGTCACCGCGGCGACGCCGACTCGCCTGGGACCGCGTGGCGCCGAGGTCGAGCGTCCCTCTTCCACCAGCGAGTTCCACTCGCCGCAGCCAGGACAGCGACCGTGCCAGCGGCTCTCCTCATGCCCACAGCTGGAGCAGACGTGAATGGTGCTGGGGCGGGCCATCCCCCCAGACTACGTGCGCGAGGGGACGCGACTCATCGAGCGCGATCGGTAGCCGCCCCTGCCGGCGCGAAGCGCCGAGGACGATTACTTCTCGCTGTCTTCGCCGTCTTCGACCAGCTCGCCGGCGCTCTCGTCTTCCTCGCTCGCGCCGCCAGCACCCACCGCCACCGGTGTCTTGGCCTTCTTCGGCTTGACGATGGTCAGCCGCACCTCGGGCTCGACGCCTTCCGGCGCGGGATCGATCACGACCGTCGCACCAGGCGGTAGCTGAGCGCGCAGCACGAAGTCCGCGAGCGGATCCTCGATGTAGCGCTGGATCGCTCGCCGCAGCGGCCGGGCGCCCATATCCGGATCCCAACCCTTCTCGACGAGCATGTCCTTCGCTTCCTCGGTGAGGTCGAGCTGGAGCTCCCGCTGGGCCATCGACTGGCGGATCCGCAGCAAAAGCAGCTCGACGATCTGCTTGATCTCGGACTTCTGCAGCTTGTGGAAGACGATCACGTCGTCGATGCGGTTGAGGAACTCGGGGCGGAAGACCTTCTTCAGCTCGCCCATGACACGGCTCTTCATGTCGTCGTAGCTGATCCCGGTCTCGTCGTCGGACACCGCGAAGCCCATCGGCGTCTTGCGCGCGATCTCTTGCGCCGCGATGTTCGAGGTCATGATCACGATCGCGTGACGGAAGTCCACGGTGCGCCCCTGCGAGTCCGTCAGGCGCCCGTCCTCGAGGATCTGCAGCAGGATGTTGAAGACATCCAGGTGCGCCTTCTCGATCTCGTCGAGCAGCAGCACGCAGTAGGGCTTGCGCCGCACAGCCTCGGTCAGCTGGCCGCCCTCGTCGTAGCCGATGTAGCCGGGTGGCGAGCCGACAAGCCGTGACACGGCGTGCTTCTCCATGTACTCGGACATGTCGATGCGAACCATCGCGTCCTCGTCACCGAACAGGAATTCGGCGAGCGTCCGCGCGAGCTCGGTCTTGCCGACGCCCGACGGACCGAGGAACATGAACGAGCCGGTCGGCCGCTTGGGATCCTTGAGGCCGGCACGCGAACGCCGGATCGCCTTCGAGATGACCTCGATCGCCGGGTGCTGCCCGATCACGCGCTTGTGCAGCTCCTCTTCCATGCGCATCAGCTTCGCCGTCTCCGCCTCGGTGAGCTTGAACACGGGGATGCCGGTCCACATCGAGACGATGTCGGCAATCTCCTCCTCGCCGATCGAAGGGCGCTCGGCTCCCGTTTCGCCGGACTCCCATTGCTCCTCGAGCTCGCGCTTCTTGTTCGTCAGGCGCCGCTCCTTGTCGCGCAGGTTCGCCGCCTTCTCGAACTCCTGCGCCTCGATCGCGGCCTCTTTCTCACGGCGCGTCGTCTCGATCTCAACTTCGAGCTCGCGATTGGCCGGGGGAGCCGTCATCGACTTGATGCGCATCCGCGACGCCGCCTCGTCGATCAGGTCGATCGCCTTGTCGGGCAGGAAGCGGTCTGAGATGTAGCGATCGGCGAGCTCGCCGGCGGCGGCCAGGGCCTCATCGGTGATCGTCACCTTGTGATGCTGCTCGTAGCGGTCGCGCAACCCCTTGAGGATCTCGACGGTCTGCTCAACGGTCGGCTCGTCGACACGAATCTGCTGGAAGCGGCGCTCGAGTGCGGCATCGCGCTCGAGGTACTTACGGTACTCGTCGAGCGTTGTCGCGCCGATCGTCTGCAGCTCACCGCGGGCAAGCGCCGGCTTGAGGATCGAGGCGGCGTCGATCGCGCCCTCAGCGGCACCGGCACCGACGAGGTTGTGCAGCTCGTCGATGAACAGGATGATGTCGCCGCGCTGGGTGATCTCCTTCATCACCTTCTTGAGACGCTCTTCAAACTCTCCCCGGTACTTCGATCCAGCGACCAGTGCCGCCAGGTCCAGCGTGTAGATCTGCTTGTTCTTCAGCAGCTCCGGCACCTCGGAGTTGGTGATCCGTTGCGCCAGTCCCTCGACGACCGCGGTCTTGCCGACGCCCGGCTCGCCGATCAGCACCGGGTTGTTCTTCGTCCGCCGCGAGAGGATCTGCATGATCCGCTCGATCTCCGTCTCACGACCGACGACGGGGTCCAGCTTGCCGTCGGCGGCGAGCTTCGTCAGGTTGCGCCCGAACTGATCGAGCAACTTCGAGGACTTCTTGCTCTCGACCCCGCCAGGCCCGCCACCGGTCGTGGTGGCGCTACCGCGCCGCCCGGTTGGCCCGGACAGCATGCGGATGACCTCGTTGCGGATCTTCTCTGAGTCGGCGTCGAAGTCGAGCAGGATGCGCGCGGCAACACCCTCGTTCTCGCGGACGAGACCGAGCAGGATGTGCTCCGTGCCGATGTAGTTGTGACCTAGGCTCAGCGCTTCACGCAGCGCGAGCTCGAGCACCTTCTTGGCACGTGGCGTGAAGGGGATCTGGCCGGAGGTGACCTCTTCGCCGGAGCCGACGATCCGGACGACCTGGCCACGCACCCGC
>Ga0187860_1000021_pt1 | contig 139298 bp, 126 predicted proteins | sample June2016WEW_10_4_FD_132981 | JGI IMG/M metagenome (GOLD analysis project Ga0187860, IMG submission 132981) | Peatland microbial communities from SPRUCE experiment site at the Marcell Experimental Forest, Minnesota, USA - June2016WEW_10_40 | ecosystem: Environmental > Terrestrial > Soil >...
CCCCTCGACTGACGAGTGCATAAGCTTCTACTTGGAGGCGACCGGCGACGCCACCTTCCCGTTCAGTTCGGCCGACTCAGCCGCCCAATGCCCGCCGACGGCGGCTCAGGTGAACGCCGGCCTCACGAACTGCGCACTGGCGGTCTTCGCCACGACGAACACCACCACCGGAGCAGGCACATCTGTAAACGCCAACCTGCTCACCTACACGAGCCAAGCCACGAGCCCGCCAACCAACCCGCTTCCCACGCCAGCCGTACCGACGCTCAAACTCTCACCGACTAGTGGCGCCGCCAGTGCCACGGTCAGCGTCTCGGACGTCTCGAGCCCGACCGCATACTGGTGGTCAGACGCCATGTTCAGCGACGGCTTCAACAGCGGTGGCGACTCCAATGGCCGTCCACTCCTCGCGTCCTGGGATGTACCTGCGAGTGACATCCTCGTCGGCTCCACACCCGCGGCGAGCTCGAGCGTGGTGATAAGCCCCGCCGCCTACACGGCGACTGTCACCGGGACATGTCCCAGCGAAACGTGCTCGGTCTCCGGGACGCTCACCGACCCGGCGATATCGGGCACCTTCACGCTCCCCAGCGGCCTAAGCGCCGGGGCCACGACCGTCACGATCTACGAGCCCAACAACGCCTTCGCCGACGGCAACGTCGGAGCGCCGCAGCCCACGGGCGTGACGGCGGGCGCAAACATCACCACGCCCGACATCTCGGCCTCGGCCAGCTTCACCGTGATCGTGGGCCCGACCGTCACCTCCATCAGCCCCACCTACGGGCCCGCCGGCGGCGGGACGACAGTCACGATCACGGGCACCGGGTTCTCCACCACCGCGGAGGCGACCACGGTCGACTTCGGCACCACGGCGGCCACTGGCGTCAGCTGCTCCACCACGACCAGCTGCACCGCCACCAGCCCCGCGGGCAGCGGCACCGTGGACGTGACGGTGACGGTCGGCGGCCACACGAGCGCCACCTCTAGCGCCGACGAGTTCACCTACGACACCACCCCAACGGTCACTCAGGTGAGCCCGAAAGGCGGAAAGGCGAGCGGCGGAACGGTCGTGACCGTCACTGGCACCGGCTTCCTCTCCGCCACCGGGGTGAAGTTCGGGGCGACGGCTGGGACAGGCATGACGGTCTCATCGGACACTTCGCTCACCATCGACTCTCCGTCAGGCACGGTGACCGGCACTCCCGTCGACATCGAGGTGACCAACACCACCGGCACGTCGAGCGCGGTGACAGCTGACCACTTCACGTACGACACCACGCCCACGGTGACCATGGTGAGCCCGAGCAGCGGAAGGGCGAGCGGCGGAACCGTCGTGACCGTCACGGGCACCGGCTTCGGATCCGCCACCGGGGTGAAGTTCGGCGCGACGGCGGGGACAGGCATGACGGTCTCATCGGACACATCGCTGACAATCGACTCTCCGTCAGGCACGGTGACCGGCACTCCCGTCGACATCGAGGTGACCAACACCACCGGCACGTCGAGCGCGGTGACAGCCGACCAGTTCACATACGTCGCCGGGTCCGGGCTTCCCATCTCTCCGCCGGCCACCACTCCGAGCGCCCCGACGGCTCTGAGCGCCACGGCCGGTGACGCACAGGTCTCACTGAGCTGGACGGCGCCCTCCTCGAACGGAGGCTCAGCCATCACCGGATATGACGTCTACGAAGGCACCAGCGCAGGAGCCGAGAGTTCCACCGCGGTGAACGGCACCACCCTCGTCTCCGGCACCACCTACACGGCGACCGGGCTCACGAACGGCACGAAGTACTACTTCACCGTCGAGGCCGTAAACGGTGTCGGGAACTCCTCGGCCTCCAACGAGGCCTCCGCCACTCCTGTGGCTACACCCCCGCCCCCGCCGAGCAACCTGTGCGCCGCCCAAACAGGAAACAGCGCGTTTGTCTGCTCGGTATACGAGGACCTGCTCGGGCGCGCCCCTGACTCGGGCGGGCTCGCCTACTGGAACGCGCAGCTCAGCGGCGGCGCGAGTCGAAACGCCGTTGCCTTCGACATCGCGACCTCACCCGAGTACAGAGGCGACCTCGTCGAGAGCTACTACAAGGCCTACTTGGGACGAGCCTCTGACCCGGGTGGTCTCGCGTACTGGGTCGCTCAGCTCACAAGCGGAGCAAGCGACCAGACGGTCGCCTCTCAGATCTTGGGCTCGGGCGAGTTCTACGCCGACTCCGGCGGCACGGCAGAGGGCTTCGTCACGGCCTTGTACTCGGACCTTCTCGGGCGTACACCTGACTCGGATGGGCTCGCGTACTGGGAGGGCCAGCTCTCCTCCGGGACGACCCCGACCTCCGTCGCAGCCGCGATCCTCTCTTCGACCGAGTACCGGACCGACTACGTCCAAACCCTGTACGTCTCGCTTCTAGGCCGTGACGCCGACGCAGGCGGCCTCTCGTACTGGGTCGCTCAGCTCGCAGGTGGCCAGTCGAACGAGACGGTTATCTCCGGCTTTGTGGGATCGGCCGAGTACTACGCGGACGCGACCAGTTAGAAAAGACCAAGCGTTGCTCAAACGCCCGGTGCCTTTCGGCACCGGGCGTTTGCCGTGCTGTCAAAGGCGCGTTCGACCACCAGGCTCAGGCGCCCGGGTCGTATGACTAGGCTGCGGCTCCCGGCGCTCGGGCGATTGTCGGCCGTGTTCGGCGCGGCATTCGGGCTTTCCCTTGGGGCCTGCGCCGGCGATGTCCCGGTTGCCTCGGCCGCCCCGGCCTCCATCATCAGCGTCCCGATCCGGGTGGTCCAGACCTCCGATGGGACCGTGAGTTACAGAAGCGACGGCAGCGGGCACCCGCTCGTTCTCATCATGGGCTTCTCGGGCAGCCAGGACACCTGGCCACCCGCCCTCGTGGACGCGCTCGCGAAGAGGCACAGGGTGATCACGTTCGACAACGCCGGGATCGGCCACACCTCGATGCCGCCCGGCCCCCTCACGATCTCGAAGATGGCCGACCAGACCGCAGCTCTCATCGCGGCCCTGCGCCTGCGCGGTCCCGACGTCCTGGGCTGGTCCATGGGCGGGATGATCGCCCAGGCCCTGGCCGTGCGCCACCGCGGTGACGTACGGCGCCTGGTGCTCTGCTCGACATTCTCTGGAAACGGGAAGGCCACCCTTCCGTCGACCGCCAACGCATCGGCGCTCTTCAGCGCCGCCAGCGACAACGACATCGGCGCGCTCCTGTCTCTGATATTCCCCCCCGACCAGCTGGCCACAGCGGGCCAGGCCTACGTGCAGGCCGTGACCGGGTACCCGGGCTTCTACCAGGCGCCGTCCAGCGTGGACAGCGCCCAGAACGTCGCGATCCAACGGTGGGCCGCCGGAGACGAGCGAGCAGGACACGGCCGCATCGCGGTTCCCACGCTCATCGGGGACGGCGCCGACGACGTCCTGACCCCGCCGGCCAACACACAGAAGATGGCCCGTGCCATAGGGCGGTCCGAGGTCGTGATATACCCCGACGCCGGGCACGGCTTTCTGCTCCAGGACGCTTCCGCGTGGGCGGCCCGGGTCAACAGGTTCCTGGGCTGAGCAGCGCGGCGCCTGTATTCAGCTGGCCAGGGTCGTCGTTTCTCCGGACCGGCTCCGGCGCCAGAAGCGCGCCTGCTTCACAGACGGGGAAGGATCGGTGCCCGCCGCCTCCAGCCGCGCCTGGCGCTCCCCCCAGCACCCCTCGCACAGGTAGCTGCCCCCGTGCTGCTTGGTGAGCCCGCGCTGGTGGCAATCGGCGCAGAGGTGGTCGAGATAAAAGTCGGCCTCCGCACCGGGCACGCGCCCTCGCAAGAGCAGCTCATCGAGCCGGTGCTGGGCGTCGCGAACCAGCTGCCAAGGCGTCGTCGTCTCGCTGTCCGCGTCCTGGCGCTCCACGAGCCCCCAACCGACTAGGTCGCGCAACAACGAGTCGAACCTCTCGATCGGGTGGGTCTTTTCGACCGGCATTGCCGTAATCCTTTCTCGGACCCGCTCAGAATTATCCATTCTCAGTGTGGCGCAAGATCGTAGCGAGCGGACGTCGGCTCCGCCGCGCGCGTGAGCCTCTTGCCGCAGAGCTCTTCCTCAGGCGCCGGTTCTCAGGCCGCGTCGAGGCCGGACCGAAGCTCGGCTACGAATTCCGCCGCCCCATCGGGCCCAGCTCCGTCGATAAGCCGCCTCACGAGGGCCGAGCCGACCACGACCCCGTCGGCCTCGGCGCACGCCTCGGCCGCCTGAGCCGGGCTGGAGACCCCGATCCCGATGCACACCGGCAGGTCCGTGATCTCCTTCAACAGGCGCGCAACACCTGCAGCCGAGCCGGACAGCCGGGCGCGCTCCCCCGTCACGCCCATGACCCCGACGCCGTAGACGAAGCCTCGCGACCGCGCGCAGATCCGCTCTGCGCGCTCTCGAGGTGTCGAGGGCGCGACTAGCAACACGGTCTCCACGCCCGCTCGGTCGGCTTCTTCGCACCACCCTCCTGCCTCTTCGAGCGGGAGATCGGCCACGATGGCGCCCGCGACCCCCGACTCTGCGAGCGAGCTCGCGAAACGCCGGTGCCCTGCTCGGAACACCAGGTTGTAGTAGCTCATCACCACCACGGGCACGCTCAGCTCCGCCCGGCGAAGCGAGGCGAGGATCGAGGTGGGCGTGGCACCGCCCTCGAGTGCCATCACCGAGGCCCTCTGGATGGTCGGCCCGTCGATCATCGGGTCCGAGAACGGAATCCCGATCTCGACCGCGTCGGCGCCCGCCGCGCAGATGGCTTCGAGCACCTGAGGCCAGTCGCGGGTCATACCGCCTGTGATATACGGGACGAGGAGCTTGTGCCCGCCGTCACGCCCGGCGCGAAGCGCCTCCTCCAGCTCACCCACCGGTGGCCTTGTCCCGGGGTTTCTCACGAGCCGGCGGGTGGGCGTTGCGCGGCTCGCGCCAGGAGCTCTCGCACCTGGGCCACGTCCTTGTCGCCGCGCCCGGAGAGCGTGACGAGAACGCTCGACCCGGCCTCGATCTGCCCTCCGGCCTCGCGGGCCACCCACGCGAGCGCGTGCGCGGCCTCGAGCGCCGGGATGATCCCCTCTGTCTCGGATAAGAGCCGAAACGCGTCGAGCACCTCGTCGTCGTCCGCCTCTACGTAGCGCGCCCGGCCGATCGACGCCAGGTGGGCGTGCTCGGGGCCGATCCCGGGATAGTCGAGCCCCGCGGAGATCGAGTGGGCCTCTGATATCTGGCCGGCCTCGTCCTGTAGCAGGTGCGACTTCATCCCGTGTACGACCCCGGGGATCCCACGGCCGATCGCGGCCCCGCCTGCCGCTTCCACCCCCACCAGCCGTGCCGGGCCGTCGACGAACCCGGCGAAGGTTCCCGCCGCGTTGGACCCTCCCCCCACGCAGGCCACGACCCAGTCCGGGTCAGCCCCTAGCAGCTTCCGGCACTGGGCGCTCGCCTCGTCGCCCACGACGCGCTGAAGCTCGCGCACCATCCACGGGTAGGGGTGCGGGCCCATCACGGAGCCGAGGCAGTAGTGGGTGTCGGCGACGCTCGCCACCCAGTCCCGAAGTGCCTCGTTGATCGCGTCCTTCAGCGTCCTGGCGCCGCTTCTGACCGGGCGCACCTGCGCGCCGAGCAGCTCCATCCGGAACACGTTGAGCTCCTGGCGCTTGGTGTCCACCTCGCCCATGTACACGACGCACTCCATGCCGAAGAGCGCGGCCGCCGTGGCCGTCGCCACGCCGTGCTGGCCCGCACCGGTCTCGGCGATCAGCCGGTGCTTGCCCATGCGGCGCGCGAGCAGCGCCTGACCCACAACGTTGTTCAGCTTGTGCGACCCGGTGTGGGCGAGGTCCTCACGCTTGAGAAGCACCCGCACGCCCAGGCGCTGCGACAGGCGACGACACTCGGTGAGCGGGGTGGGCCTGCCCCCGTAGTCGCGAAGAAGCGAGCCGAGCTCATCGCGAAACGCCGGGTCGGACCACGCGGCGGAGAACGCCTCTTCCAGCTCCATGCAGGCCGGCACGAGAGACTCGGGGACGAAGCGGCCCCCGAAGTCCCCGAAGCGGCCCCCGGTCGCGGGCTCGGCCATGACCGACGCGGCCTGCTCGCTCCTCGCGCCGAAGGTCCGCTCGCTCAGAGGTCCCCCTCCCAGTCATAGGGGCTCTTTGCCTCTTCGGCCCGCCCGGCGTCGTCGGTCTTGGCTTCGTCTTCCTCGAGGCGAACGTGGTCGCGCACACCCAGCTCACCGACGAGCGCCTCATCGGACTCCCCCGCTGCCCGGCGCGCCGCTACCACGAAGGCCCGGACCTTGCGCGGGTCTTTCACCCCGGGGCTCGCCTCCACCCCGCTAGAGACGTCCACACCGAAGGGGTGCAGGTGGTCGATCGCCTCGGAGACGTTGCCGGCGTGAAGTCCCCCCGAGACGATGAGCCGCGCCGGGTCGACGACGCCCTCCGCCAGGCGCCAGTCGAACACCTCCCCCGATCCTGGCGAATCGGCGTCGACCATCACGAGATCTGCACCGTAAGAGTCCAGACGCGCGATGTTGCGGTGGCCGGCCGGGAACGCCTTGATCGTGAGCGGCACGCGCTCAGCGACCCAGCGCGTGTCCTTCGCCGTCTCGTTCCCGTGCAGCTGCGCGGCACGAAGCCCGATCGAATTCGTGATCTTCACCACTCGCACCGCCGCCTCGTTTCGGAACACCCCGACCGTGAGGATCTCGGGGGGGACGCGCTCGATGATCCGCCTCACGGCCTGGGGCGAGACCTGCCGCGGCGAAGGGGCGAACACGAACCCGACGGCGTCGGCGCCGAGACCCACCGCGAGCAGCGCGTCCGCCTCCGAGGTGATGCCGCAGATCTTCACCAACACCGCTCGGCTCCCCTCATCTGCTCATCTGCTCATCCGCCCCGGCATCGGCAGGTCGTCGCCTTGCTCCGACGGCTGCGCGCGGCGTGACCGCGTGCCCGTCGAGCGTCGACACCGCCTCGCGCCTGCTCGGGGCGCGAAGAAGCGACTCACCGACCAGGACGGCCTGGTAGCCGGCGTCTGCGAGCGCACGGGCGTCCTCGGCGCCGCCGACGCCGGACTCGGCCACGGCGACCACCTCCGCGGGGATGGACACCGCTAGCCGCGCGGCGCGCCCGGTGTCGACCTCGAACGTCGCGAGGTCCCGCTGGTTCACGCCGACCAGCTCCGCCCCCACCCCCAGCGCCCGGTCCAGCTCCGCCTCGTCGTGCACCTCCACCAGCGCGTCCATGGCGAGCTCGCGCACGAGGGCGTGGAACCTCCCGAGCTCCTCGTCGCCCAGCACGCCCGCTATCAGAAGCACCGCGTCGGCACCCATGATCCTGGCCTCGCACACGTCGGCCTCGCTCACGATGAAGTCCTTGCGTAGGACAGGGAGGCTCGTGGCCCCACGGGCTGCTGCGAGGTCCTGTGCCGAGCCCCCGAAGAACTGCTCGTCGGTCAGCACCGAGAGACACGCCGCACCTCCGGCCGCGTACTCGTGGGCTACGTCCACGGGGTCCAGGTCCGGGTCGATGTCTCCCTTGGAAGGAGAGCGCCGTTTGATCTCGGCCACGACGGCGAGGCCCTCGTGGCCTGCCAGGCGGTCGAAGAAGCCTCTGGTAGCCGGCGCCGCACCGGCCTTCGCGAACAGGGCCTGTCCCTCACGCCGGTCTCGGCCTGTCGCCGCACGAGCACGGTGAGCTGCCACGATCTCATCGAGATAGGTGCCCGGCGACACCCGCAGGAGCCTACCCGTGCCCATGGGTCGCTCCTGGAACCGTTGCGCGCGAACGTCAACGACCCCGATACACGTCGGCGCGGTGATCGATACGCACGACCCGCACGACGCCTTCTTCGACGTCCAGCCGATACACGATCCGGTAGGCACCCCGACGTGCCGACCTGTAGTCGCTGAGCTCTCGCTGCAGCGGCTTTCCGACCCGTTCTGGAGCCTCGAGGAGGGGGCCGACAATGAACTCGGCGATCGCCGTCGCTACGCGTGTGGGAAGTCGAGCCATAACTCGTTCAGCCGAGGGCGCGACCTGAAGGCGCCATCGGCTCACCGTTTCAGGTACTTGGCTGCCAGCTGGTCCGCCGTCAGGAACTTACCGCTGTCGATCTCCGCTTCGGCTCTGCGAATGCCTCGCATCGCCATTGGGTCCGAAAGAATGTCGACCGTGTCCTCGAGGGCCTCCAGATCTTCGGGGCTCATGATGACCGCCGCGGCCCTGCCGTTGCGCGTGAGCAGCACGCGGTCGTGATGCTGCTCGACGCCGTCAACGATCTCGGACAGACGTTTCTTGATCTCCGCCAGCGGAAGAGCCAACTCAGACATGACCACTATTATAGTCATCACTCGGACGAGACACAGTCAGAGCCAGACCACCCTGAACCTAAGCGATGAGCGGGAGGTCGCGCGCCTCAGCGGGCAGCGCTCGGGTTCCGCCGGCCTCAGCCGGTACGCGCACCTCGACCGGGCATGGTGGCGTGACATCGCGGTGCAGGTAACAAAGTGCGCACACGGCCCCAAGCGCCGGTGACCACGCAGAGGACGTCACCGAGCCGACGACCTTCTCCCCGAGTCTCACCTCGCTGCCGCGAGCCGGCACCGTCGCACCCGGGAGCGGCTGCGCGATCACCAGGCCTCGAAGCCGACGCGCGACCCGGTTCCCACGAGCTTCGAGGCGCGCGACGATCTCCTGGCCCGTGTAGCAACCCTTCGTCATGCTGACGCAACGCTCGAGCAGGTGCGCCTCGGCCGCGATCGTCCGCGCGTCCAGCTCGGCCCCCATCGCCGGGATGCCCGCCTCGACACGGACCGACTCCCACGCTCCAAGACCACATCGCCGGACGCCACCACGCACCTCCGACGCCTCCGGTTCTCGCAGCTCGGGTGCTTCTCGCACCTCGGGCGCCTCTCCGAGCAGGTCGACACCCACGACACCGTTCCACTCGTAGGGCAAGACGAGCGAGGTGCCGGACCGCGCCGCTCGGCCCGCGACTACCTCCGAGGTCCTCGGGCCGCGAACGGCGAGGCAGTGCCAGCCCACGGGCTCTATCTCCGCCTTCACCCGCAACTTGAACCGCTCTAGCCGTGCTTTCACCGCGTCGCCGTAACCGGCATCGACGTCGACCAGCAGCTCCTCGTCGCCCAGCCGCGTGACTCGGACCAGGGCATCGAGTTTCCCTTGCGGGGAAAGGAGAAGCGCGTCGGTCGATGCTTCGTTCTCCAACGCGATCAGGTCCTGGCTGCACTGGCCCTGTAGGTACGCGAGCGCGTCCATACCGGCCACACGCACCACGTCGCGATCGAGCGCGACCACGCCCACGGCGTGACGAAGGGCGTCGTAGTCCTCGTCGAAACCCACGTCCGGTCCACCACGTAACAGGCCGCGAGGCACCTGGGGGGTCACGTCTCGATCGCTCCCCGAACGGGCACGGACTCCGGCTCAGTTGCTGACGCCGCGCGAGCCGCGCGTCGCGCCGCGGTCGCATGGCGCGCCGCGGGAACGGCCGCCAGGAGCGCGGCGGCCTTGTTGACGCATTCCGCGTCCTCGGTCGCCGGATCGCTGTCGGCCACGATGCCTGCTCCCGCCTGTACGAAGGCCCGACCGTCGCGGCTCACGACCATCGTGCGGATTGCGATGGCTGTGTCGAGGTTGCCGGAGAAGTCGAGGTACCCGACCACGCCCCCGTATACGCCTCGCTTGGTCGGCTCTAGCTCGTCGATGATCTGCATCGCACGCACCTTGGGCGCACCCGACAGCGTGCCCGCTGGCAGTGTCGCCCTCAGGACGTCGATCGGGCCCTTGCCCGGAGCGAGTGCACCCGACACCTGGGAGGTGAGGTGCATCACGTGGCTGTAGCGCTCCACCGACATGAGCTCGTCCACGTGCTCGGTCCCGAAGCTGACGACCCGGCCCACGTCGTTGCGAGCGAGGTCCACCAGCATCACGTGCTCGGCCACCTCCTTCGGGTGCTCCGCAAGCTCTCCCGCCAGCCGCTCGTCCTCCGCCTCGGTGGCGCCTCGTCCGCGCGTGCCCGCGATCGGGCGCGAGACCACCACACCGTCACGAAGCCGCACCATGGGCTCGGGCGAGGAGCCCACCACGCAGCATTCCTCTGTGCGCACGAAGTAGAGGTAAGGGCTCGGGTTGACCAGCCGGAGCGCGCGGTATACGTCGAACGGCTCCGCGTCGAGCTCCAGGTCGAAGCGTTGGGAGAGCACGACCTGAAACACGTCCCCTGCACGTATGTGCTCCTTCGCCACCTCGACCGCTCCCATGAACGAGGCGGCCGGCATCGTGCGCTCGAACGCAGGCAACGCTTCACCGTGACCGGCGACGACCCCGGGGCTACCGGTGAGATCGATGACAGACGGGTCCTCGAAAGGCAGCTCCTCGAGGGGGCGGAACAGGTCTCGGCCCAGCGCCTCGAGGCGCGCCTCGGCCGATTCGTAGGCGGCACTCAGCTCGACCTCGGTCGCCTCCTCGGGCACCACCACGTTCTCCACGAGCACCACTCGTTGGAGCCATCGGTCGAATGCGCACAGCTGGCCGATCATGAAGAACACGGCGTCGGGAAGCCCGATGTCGTCAGGTGGGGTGTCGGGCAGCCGCTCGATCTCGCGCACGACGTCGTAGCCGACGTACCCCACGAGCCCGCCGTGAAGGGGGGGCAGGCCCGCGACCGCCGGCGCCTCGTACGCCCCGAGGACACCTGCCAGGGTGGCGAGCACCCCGTGGTCCATCTGCGCCCTCACCTCGGCGGGGAGAACCACCGATCCCGAAGCGCTGACCCGAAGCCCTCTGGCGGTGAACGTGGCGAGCGGGTCGCGCCCGACGAAGGACCACCGTCCCCATCGCTCGCCGCCCTCCACCGATTCGAGCAAGAAGCCGGGGCGCTCCCCCGTCACCTGCAAGAAGGCCCCCACCGGGGTCAAGGTGTCGGCCACCAAGGTGCGCCACACGGGCACGATGCGGTGCCGGCTGGCCAGCTCCCGAAACACCTCCGGTCCCGGCCGGCACGAGTCGGGTATGCGGAGCGTGCTCACCCGTCTGTCGAAGGCGCGCCGGCCGAAGCCCGCCCCGAGGACGGCTGGCCGAAGGAACGGTAGAAGCACGAGCGCTCGCCGGTGTGACAGGCGCCGTGTCCGTCCTGGTCCACCACCACCACCAGCGCGTCGCCGTCGCAGTCGTAGGAGACCGATCTCACCCACTGCCTGTCGCCCGAGGTCTCGCCCTTGCACCAGTACTCCTGGCGGCTGCGGCTCCAGAACCAGCTCCTCCCGGTGTCCAGCGTCCGTCGCAGCGCCTCGGGGTCCATGTAGCCCAGCATGAGGACGCATCCGTCGGTCGCGTCCTGGATGACGGCCGGAACGAGACCGTCGGCCCCGAAACGGATCTCACCCATCTGTTCCTCGGTGAACGAGATCGGCTTCGCCACACGGCCGGCGGACACGGCCGGTGAGGCCGACTGTGGGGCCGGTGCAGCTGCGTGCGCGACCGGGTCCGATGTCATGGCCCTCCCACGATACTGGTGGTCCTGAACAAGAGATGCAGGGCTTTCCAAGCACGTTCGAAAAGCCGCGCTAGCGAGCCGCTAGCGTGCTGCTATCATGTCGCCATGAGGATCCTCTACTTGAGAAACGTCCCGGACGAGGTCGCCGAACGCCTCGAGCGGATGGCCCACAGAGCCGGCCTCTCCATGAGCGCCTTCGCAGTGAGGGAGTTGGCGGAAATCGCACGCCAAGCGGACAATGCCGCCCTGCTCGCCGAGCTCCCCGACGTCGGCATCTCGGCCGAAGACATCTTGAGCGATCTCGCCACCGGTCGGGGCGGGCGATGATCGTCGTCGACGCGTCAGCCGCCGTGCTGGCACTGCTCAATGCGGGAGAATCACGCCGACGGCTTCAAGTCGACGAGCTCCACGCGCCGGCACTCGTGGACTCAGAGGTCGTCCACGTGATTCGTGGGAAGACGCTCTCCGGCATGCTCAGGCAAAAAGACGCCGAGCGCGCGCTCGACGCTTGGCGGCACCTCGGAGTCCGCCGACACCTGACCCATGGGCATCTCGAGCGAATATGGGCCCTTCGCGACGACCTGACCGCGTACGACGCAACCTACGTGGCGCTCGCCGAGGCTCTCGGGTGTGAACTGCTCACCACAGACGGCAGGCTCGCTCTCGCACCCAGGCTGCGGTGCCCGATCACGCGGGTGGCCTCGTAGCCGAGCGCGCCTACGGGCTTCAGAGGTACAGACCGGTCTCGTTGTCGATGCGCTCGCTGGCAACCGCGTGGATGTCGCGCTCGCGCAAGATGACGTAGTCGTCGCCCTGCACTTCGACCTCGAAGCAGTCCTCGGAGTTGAACAGCACCTTGTCCCCCGGCTTGACCGTACGCACGTGAGGCCCCACGGCCACCGCGTCTGCCCACGACAGCCTCCTCGAGACCTGGGCCGTGGCGGGGATCAGGATGCCTGCGCGCGACCTGCGCTCGCCCTCGGCTCGCGGCGGTTGTGCCAGGACCCGGTCGGCGAGCATGGTGACCGGCTGCTTGGGTGACGAGGGGCGGACGGCGCCATCTTGTCTCGCGACGGACTGCTTCGCCTTGGAGGGACGGGCTTGCTTCTGGGGCCTTGGCGGAGCCGGGACCACCTTGGCAAGTTACTTCATCTCGAACCGGTTCTCCCCCGCTTCAGCCCGAGGTCTCTGCGGGACGTACCTGCACCCCGTGGGACGCCAGGTAACGCTTGGCCTCCGCCACCGTGTGCTCGCGCAGGTGGAAGATCGAAGCGGCGAGAAGAGCGTCCGCGCCTCCGATCGCCGCGCCTTCCACCAGGTGCTCGAGCGTGCCCACACCCCCGGAGGCGACGACCGGGATCCTCACCGAGTCGACCACCGCCCGGGTGAGGGACAGGTCGAATCCGTCACGCGTGCCGTCGCGGTCCATGGACGTGAGGAGGATCTCCCCTGCGCCCAGTTCCGCACAGCGCACAGCCCATTGCACGGCGTCGATCCCCGTCGGCTGCCTGCCCCCGTAGGTGTAGACCTCCCAGGACGCCTCCTCTGCGTCGTCATACCCGTTGTCCGCGCGGGCGTCCCCGCTGTCTGCCCGGCGGTCCCCGCTCTTCGCCGGTCGACGGCGCGCGTCGATCGCCACGACTATGCACTGCGCCCCGAACTCCTCGGACAGCTCCGAGACGAGCTGCGGATCCGCCACGGCCGAGGTGTTCAGCGCCACCTTGTCGGCACCCGCGCGCAGCAGACGGCGAGCGTCCTCGGAGGTGCGCACCCCTCCACCGACGGTGAACGGTATGAACACCTGCTCGGCGGTGCGCGCCACGACCTCCACCATCGTGTCGCGCTCATCTGCCGACGCCGTGATGTCCAAGAACACCAGCTCGTCGGCACCTTCGGCGTCATAGCGCGCGGCCAGCTCCACCGGATCGCCCGCGTCAAACAGATCGACGAAGCGCACGCCCTTCACGACCCTGCCCCCGTCCACGTCGAGGCAGGGGATCACGCGGATGCTTCGCACGCGGCGATCGCCTCCTCCACCTTGAGAAGCCCCTCCACGAACGCCATGCCCACGATCGCCCCCGCGGGCCGGTGCCCGCCCACCTCGAGGCCGGCGATGTCGGCCAAGTCGGATGCCGACCGGACCCCGCCCGAGGCGATGACCGGGTGAGTCGTCGAGCCGAGCACCCGGCCGAGGTCCTCGAGGTCGGGCCCTTCGAGCGCGCCGTCACGCTCGATCGCCGTGACCACTACCGCCGCGAGCTCGATACCCGCCAGACGCTCCAAAGACGCCTCGAGGGAGGCGCCGCCCTCCTGCTCCCACCCATGTACAGCCACCTGGGCGCCTCCGCCTCGGTGGTCGAGACCCACCGCGACACGGCCCGGGTACTTCTGCGCCAGGTGTTCCACGAGTCCGGGGTCGGCCTGGGCCGCGGTGCCGAGCACGACGCGTTCGACACCGCCGTCGAGCAACGCCGCCGCAGCCGCCTCGTCGCGCACCCCACCGCCCGTCTGGATCCGCGCGTCCACCGCCTTTGCGAGCTTCAGCACCACCTCGCGGTTCACCTGCTCACCCGTGCGCGCGGCGTCCAGGTCCACCACGTGCAACCAGCGTGCGCCCGCTCTTACATAGCTGCGCGCGAGTGCGAGTGGGTCTCCGTAGGTGCGCTGCCGATCGAACTCCCCGCGCACGAGGCGCACCGCCGCCCCGTCTCGCAGGTCTATTGCGCAGAAGAGATCCATGTCGCGCGATCTGCGGCGGTCGTGGTTCGCTCCTCGGCGCTGCACACCTTCACGAAGTTTCCCAGGACGGCAAGCCCCGCCGCGCCGGACTTCTCGGGGTGGAACTGCGTTCCCCACACGCAACCTCGCTCGGCTGCGGCCACCACCTCTCCTCCGTAGTCGCATGTGGCGACCACGTCCTCGGTGATCTGCGGGGCGAACGAGTGCACGAAGTAGACCCAGGGCTCCTCGCCCAGTCCGGCCAGCATGGAGCTGTCAGTCCCGGCGCGCCGAGAAAGCCGGTTCCATTGCATCTGCGGACGCTTCACGTCGTCGGGCAACGAGCGCACGGTCCCGCCGAGCACCCCCAGGCCGGCGACGCCGGGCGCCTCCTCGGAGCCTTCGTAGAGAAGCTGGAACCCGACGCAGATGCCGAAGAACGGGACGCCTCGCGCTATCGCGTCGAGGGCCACCTCGCCCAGGCCGCTTCGGCGCAGGGCGGCGGCACAAGGACCGAACGCCCCCACGCCCGGCATGACCACTCCCGAAGCTGTGGCGGCGCCCTCGGGGTCGCTCACCAGACGCGCGTCTGCTCCGAGCCGGACGAGGGCCTTCTCCGCTGAGCGCAGGTTCCCTATGCCGTAGTCGAGGACCGCTATCAACGAAGCGCTCCCTTCGTCGAGGGAACGCCTTTCCCCTCCACCTTCATTGCGTCACGAAGGCATCGGGCCACACCCTTGAAGGACGCCTCGATCACGTGGTGGGTGTTCTTACCGCTCACCATGCGCACGTGCAGGGTGAGCGCGGCGGTGGTGGCGAAGGCCCGCCAAAACTCCTCGGCCAGTTGCGGGTCGAACGGCGGGGTCCCGAGCGCAGGCGCATCGGGGTCGATCGGCACCGCGTACGAAAGATAGGGACGCCCCGACAGGTCGAGGGCCACCTCCACGAGAGCCTCGTCGAGCGGCAGCGCGATCGAGGCGAACCTGCGGATCCCCGCCCCGTCTCCGAGCGCCCCCGCCAGAGCCTCTCCGATCGCAAGTCCCACGTCCTCCACGGTGTGGTGCGCGTCCACGTCCAGATCACCCTTGGCGGACACGGTGAGGTCGATGCCTCCGTGGCGTCCGAGCTGAGACAGCATGTGGTCAAAGAACGGCAGGCCCGTCGAGATCTCCACCGCTCCGGTGCCGTCCAGGAGAATGCCGACCTCGACCGTCGTCTCCTTGGTGCGGCGCGACCGCTCCGCGCGCCGGGCAACGCTCATGGCGACACCTCTTGTCGTTCGGACTCGGACGAGCTACGCGTCACGGCCTCGCCCTCGTTGCTTCTGCCTGCGCGTGCTTCTCCGTCGACGCACGCCCGAGGCTAGACCGAAGGGCCGTGAGGAATCGGGCGTTCTCCTCGGCCGTGCCGACCGTCACCCGCAAGCACTCGCTGAGCCCGCGCCACTCCGAGCAGTCACGCACCAGTACCGACTCCTCGAGCAGGTCGTTCCACACTTCCTTGGCAGGGCGCCACAGGGGCCTGAACAAGATGAAATTGGCGTCCGAGGGCCACGTCTCCACAGGCATCTCTCGGAGGGCCGCGAAGACTCGACCTCGCTCTTCTTTCACGATCGCAACGCGCTCCTCCATGGCCCTCACGTGGCGAAGGGCGAGGCGGCCGGCCACCTGGGTGAGGGCGTCAAGGTGGTACGGCAGCGCCACGCTCGCGCACGCCTCGACCACCTCCGGGTCGGCCACCAGGTACCCGAGCCGGCACGCGGCCATCGACCACGTCTTGGAGAAGGTCCTGACCACCACGAGCCGGTCGGCTCCGCCTCGCTCGGGCCGCCTCAGCTCGAGCGCGCTGACGGGTGCGAACTGCCCGTAAGCCTCGTCGACCACCACCAGCCCGGGGGCTCGCTCTAAGAGGTGCGTGACGACCTCGGGGGGCTCGGCGCGCCCGGTCGGGTTGTTCGGCGAGCACAGGAACGTGATGATGGGACGAACGCGCTCGATCAGCGCGTCGGCCTCTTGCAGATCGAGGCTGTGGTCCGCGGCCCGCCAGGTGCTCGCGACCTCCGTGGCGGTCAACGACGCGATGTGACGGTGAAGAGCGTAAGTCGGCTCGAACAAGGCGGCGCAGCGTCCCGAGCCGCCGTAGGCGAGCAACAAGCATTGCAGGACCTCGTTGGACCCCTTCGCGCAGAAGATCTCCTCGGGCCCCACCCCGTGAAGCTCGCCCAGCGCCTCGCGAAGGGCGCGCGCGTCGCGGTCGGGGTACCGGTTGAAGTCGATCGTGCTCAGCTCCGAACGCAACTCCTCCAACCAGGCGTCGGGCGGGGGCAGCGGCGACTCGTTCACGTTGAGCCGTACCTGCACGTCGAGCTGTGCCGAGTGGTAGCCGGAGAGCCCGGTGAGATCCGGGCGCACGGGGACGAGGCGCGACATCAGCGTTCCTCCGCCGCTCCGGCGGCTTTGCCCGACCTGTCCGCTCCCGCGCGCAGGCGCACCGAGAGCGCGTGGGCGCCGAGACCCTCGGCCTCGGCGATCGCCTCCACGTACGGGGCCAGGCGCAAGAGGGCGTCGCGCTCCACCGTTACGGCGTGAATATGAGTGCGGAAGTCGTCCACCCGAAGCGCAGACGAGAAGCGTGCGCTTCTGGCCGTGGGCAGCACGTGGTTCGGGCCGGCCAGATAGTCCCCGATGCTCGCCGGGGAATAAACGCCACAGAACACGGCGCCGGCGCTTCGGACCATATCGACGAGCGCCTCTGCGCCCTCGACGAGCAGCTCCAGGTGCTCGGGGGCGACCGCGTTGGCGAGCGAGATCGCTTCGGCCGGCCCGTCCACGAGCACCAGCGAGCCCCCCGAGGCGAGCGTCGAGGTGAGCTCGGAGCGGCGCGCCGATGCTGCCACCAGGCGCTCGATCTCCCCCAGGACCTTCCTCGCCACCTCCTCCGACCAGGTGACGAGCCACGCCAACCCGTCGGGTCCGTGCTCGGCCTGCACCAGGACGTCCACGGCCACCCATTCGGCGGGCGCCGTGCCGTCGGCCACTACGACCACCTCGGAGGGCCCGGCGAACGCGGAGGGCACCCCGACGAGGCCCGACACCTGGCGCTTGGCCTCCGCCACGAAGCGGTTGCCCGGTCCGACGATGACGTCGACGGGGCGCACCGTCTCTGTGCCGAACGCGAGTGCCGCGACCGCCTGAGCGCCGCCGATCCGGTAGACCTCGTCGATCCCCGCGATCGCCGCGGCCGCCAGGGTCTCGGTCGCCACGGCGCCGTCGCGTCCCGGCGGGACGCACAGCGCCAGCTCCTCGACACCGGCCACCCTCGCCGGAGCGGCGCACATGAGCACGGTCGACGGGTAACGGGCGCGCCCGCCGGGAGCGTAGAGCCCGGCCCGCCCGACGGGCCGCACGAGGCGGCGCACCTTGACGCCGTCCATCTCGAAGTCCGCTTCGGGCCCGCTCTCCTCGCGGTGGAAAGCGAGGATCCGGCCATAGGCCAGCTCCAGTGCCTCGCGCAGGCGCGGCGCGACCACCGCCTGCGCCTTCTCCAGCTCCTCGCGAGGCACGCGGAGCGAGTCGATCACTACCCCGTCGAACCGCTCGGTGAGCAGCCGCAGCGCGCCGTCCCCGCCGTTTCGCACCTCCTCGAGGATCGAGCGGACCTCTTCGGTGGGAAGTCCCCGCATCGAGGCCGGCCGCGCCACCTTCGCCGCCATCTGGGCGGCCGGGGTGCCGCGAAGGTCGAGGCGGGCGAGGGGCACGGGCCCACAATCGTACTCGTGGCAAGACGCGGCCTTGATGGGCGGATGCCGCCCGGCGGCTGCAAAGGGGTGGCTCTCTGAGACATGATCGGCCCATGAGCGCACCGATCGCGGAGCTCTCGTCAGTGGCGACGGCTCTCGAGGAGCTGACCCGCCGCCTGGGCGTCATCGCCGAGGCGGCCGAGGCCGACAAGGATGAGGAGACCTCCACCGAGCTCTACGCGGTCGAACGAGCCCTCCGTGGCGCTCACCGACACCTCCAGAAGCTAACGGCCTCACACGCCCGCGGCGCCTGACGCCCTGCGACTCTCGCTCGAAGCGGAGACCTCGTATCTCCAAGTGCATCGTGCACATACGCAACGACGGCGCCCTGCGGGGCGCCGTCGTTGCGAGCGGGTCAGGCGGCGGATCCCGACCCCACCCTCACGGAATCCGGTGGCGGGAACCGGTTCCGCTCACATATCAGAACATCACTACTCGTGCACTTCTTCCAGAGATCTTCAAAAACATTTGCACAACGATTTCGCGCTCGACCCTCGGCTCCTCGGGGGCACTACCGGCGCCTCAATACCCGTGCGGGTGGCCGAAAACGTGAGGCGTTTCGAAGCCGTCCTTTGTTCCAAACGTGACTGCTCAAACGGGAGAACGCCGTACGGGAAGGCGCGCGGAAGGGCAGATGTCCGCCAGAAGACACTCTGTGCACCGCGGAGCGCGCGCTGTGCACACCCGCCGTCCGTGCAGGATCAGTCTGACACTCAAGGTCCCCCATTCCTCGCGCGGCACGAGGGCGCTCACCTCCGCCTCCACCTTGTCGGGATCGTTCTGCTCGGTCAGCCCCAGCCGGCGCACGAGGCGCCCCACGTGCGTGTCCACCGGGAACCCGGGCAGATCGAAGGCGACGCTGCGCACCACGTTCGCTGTCTTACGGCCCACGCCGGGCAAGCTCGTGAGCTCCTTCAGCTCGGAGGGCACCACGCCTCCGAAGCGCTCGACCACCGCTCGGGCCATTCCCACGAGACTGCGCGCCTTGGCCCGGAAGAAACCAGTCGAGTAGACGAGCTTCTCGAGCCGCTCGAGCGGGGCCGCGGCCATCGCCTCGGGGGTCCCGAACACCTCGAACAGCTGCGGCGTGACCATGTTCACGCGCTCGTCGGTGGACTGGGCAGAGAGGATGGTCGCTACGAGCAGCTGGAACGACCCGTCGTGACGCAGCGCGCACAGCTCGTTCGCGCTGCCCGGGTACTCGCGCGACAACCGGGCGGCGATCTCGCGTGCTCGGGCTCGCGGTGAGCGCGCTCGTGCCATCAGAGGCTCACCGTTCGGTCGTTTCGATCAGAGATCGCCCGTGAAAGCACGGTCGACGTGGTCGACCTCGAAACCGAGGGACCGGTAGAGCGACACGGCCGGATCGTTGGCGGCATCGACGTAGAGCATCGTCAGCTGCATGCCAAGAGCACCGAGGTGGTCCAGACCCGCAAGCACGAGTGATCTCCCGATCCCGAGCCCCTGGAAGTCGGGGTCCACCGAGACCACGTAGATCTCGCCCATGGGCGGCTCGGCCTCGTGATGCACCTTGGTCCAACACGAGCCTGCCATCCTGCCGCCACGTTCATGGACCAAGAACCCCTCGGGATCGAACCACGGTTCCGCCTCGCGCTCGAGGATGGTGTCGAGCGTCCAACCGCCTTGCTCGGGGTGCAACGCGAAGGCGCGGTTGTTCACCTCCAGCCAAGCCGCCTCGTCCACCCCCGGTTGGAATGGCCGCGTCTTCACCCGGGGATGCTCGTCGGAGATCGGGCGACCCAGGCACATCTGGTACAGGTCCCGACCGCGTGCGAGCCCGCACAGCTGCGCCATCGCATCGGTTTCGACCGTGGGTTTGGCCACCCAGAGGTGCACGTGGCCGCCACCGAGGCGCCGTGCCTCGCCGAGCGCCGCGTCGAGCAGCTCCACGCCCACGGCATGTCTCGCCGAGCGGTGGTCGGGGCGGACCACGACCTCCACGGCCCAGGTGTTGTGCCCGCGGCTCAGCTGGGCGTACCCGACGAGCGGCCCGTCGATGCTCTCGCGCGCCACGAAACCGGCGAACCCCTTGCGCCCGCCGTGGACCAGGTCGAGCCACTGGTGCTCGCCGAGTGGCGCGTGCGCGTCGAATGTGGCGACCTCCTCTAGGAGCTGGGACACCTCGGCGATGTCGGACTCGCCCATCCGCCGCTTGATCTCCACAGAGTTCACGACGGGGGCTCCTCGCTCAGTGAAGCGCCGAGACTCCGACCGCGTGGCCGATGCCGAAGGTGACCGCTGCCGCCACAGCAGAGATCGCGAGCTGCCGGAACGCCGAGCGCCACCAGATGCGGTCGGTGAACATCGCCAGAGCCGCGCCGACCCCGAGCGCCGCGACCGCCCCGATGAGCACCGACGCGACGGTCGCCCTGGTCCCGCCCGACACGAGCCACGGAATGAGCGGAAGCAGCGCCCCGATCGCAAAGGCGACGGACGAGGAGAGCGCAGCCTGCACGGGAGAGCCCAGCGCGCTCGGCGTGATGCCGAGCTCCTCGCGGGCGTGAGTCTCGAGCGCCAGCTCCGGCGTGCGCATCATCTCGCTCGCCAGGCGCCGGGCGATGTCGGGATCGATGCCCCGGCTCTCGTAGATCCGGATGAGCTCGCGACGCTCGCCTTCCGGCCGGCTCTGGATCTCGCTCTTCTCGAGCGCCAACTCGCGTTCGAACAACTCTCTCTGGGCGCGCATCGAGACGTACTCGCCTGCTGACATGGAAAAGGAGCCAGCGACGAGCCCGGCCAGCCCGGCGAGGCGCACCACAGAGCCACCAGGATGAGCTGCCGCCATGCCCAGGATCAGGGACACGTTCGTCACGAGACCGTCCGAGACCCCGAACACCGCCGCGCGCGCCCCCCCGGTGCCTATCGCGCGGTGATGCTGGTCGGCGAGGTGCATCTCCGCGGGATGCTTCGAGCGCGCCGTGCTCGCGCCGTCGCCGCGCGACCGACGACGTCGCTCGCCTCGTCGCCGATCACCACGGGGAGCTTGCTCTTCTCCGCCAAGGTCCACGAACGCCCAGCGTACAAGCACGCCCGGTCCGGCGACGGATGCCGACTCGGCGCGACCTGACACAATGATGCGATGCCAGAAGGACGCAAGTGGTTCGACAGCTCCCAGCCGCAGACGCTTCAGGGCGCGGTGATGCTGTGCTACATCACCGCCGCCTTCGGCGTCCTGTGGCTCCTGCTCGGTGTCTACCCCCTCTTCGAGATCATCCCGCTCGGGCTCGGCGTGGCCGGGTTCGGGGTCGCCAACGAGCGGCGCTGGGCGTACGGGCTCGGGGTCGCGTTGGCGGCACTGAACATCCTCGGGTACGTGGGCATCCTGGCGCTGGGTGCGTACTCGATCGTCATCACCCTCCTCTTCGCCGTCGTCCTCTTCGTGTTGCTGGTGCATCCCCAGAGCCGGGAGTACCAGCGCATCTGGTTCAAATAGGCCCGGCAGGTCGACCCCGAGAGCAGATGGGCCCGGCGTGGCACCGAGCCTTGGGACGCCCCGTCGGATTCCTCGCCTGGGCCTCCCACGAGTACCCTTTAGCTCATGACTACCACCCTCCACGGCATGGAAGAGCTCAAGCAGTGGCTCACGAAGAACAACGGCCAGCACATCGGTTACTCCGACTGGCACCTGGTGGACCAGGCTCAGATAGACCTGTTCGCCGAGGCCACCGGTGACCACCAATGGATCCATGTGGACGTCGAGCGGGCTGCGAAGAGCCCGTTCGGCTCTACGATCGCCCACGGGTACCTGACGTTGTCGCTCATCCCTCCGCTGCTCCACGATGTGTACGACGTCAAAGACCTGAACTTCGCGGTGAACTACGGATGCAACCGCGTCCGCTTCCCGGCGCCGGTGAAGGTCAACTCGAAGGTGCGCCTCGGTTGCGCTCTGGTCTCCATGGAGGACGTCCCGGGCGGCATCCAGTCGGTGGTGGACATCACCATCGAGGCCGAAGGCGAGGAGAAGCCGCGCTGCGTGGCCCAGGTCGTCTACCGCTACTACAGCTGAGCATCTACCACAGCATTCACCACAGCTGAGGGTCCACTACAGCTGAGGGTCCCCGGCCGGGTCCCCGGTCGCGTGCTCGCCGGTCCCCGGGGCGGCCGCGCGTGCTTCTGTTCTCCTCACGGCGCGCGCCACCACGTCAGGTGCGTCGCGCGGAACGAAATGGCCTACCCGGTGCACCGTCACGAGCTCGGCCCCCGCGACCGACGCCGCGATGCTCGCCGCCACCGAAGGCGCGACCACCACGTCCCATGTGCCGGCCATGACGACCGTAGGCGCCTCGACCGCCCGCAGAGAGGCCTCGACCGCGGCGATCTCGCGAAGCAACGCTCGCTGCTCGAACACGAAGCTGCGCCACACCCGCCGGCCCCACTTGGAGGCCACCTCCAGGTAGCTCGGGTCGGGAAGGTTCACCCGAAGCAGCCGCAACCTGTCACCGGGGGCGAGGCTGACGAGCCCCCGGAGCCTGGGCAGCACCCGCCCCAGCACGAGGAGACCCGCTGCGCTCACTGTCTCCCCCACGACCGGAGCTGCCAGCACGTGGTCGAAGATGTTCATGCTGTCGGCCTTCCCCACCGAGTCGACCAGCACCAGCCCGGAGACGAGGTCGGGCCGCGCAGCCGCCAGAAGAACCGCCACGCCGCCGCCGTAGCTGTGGCCCACGACCGTCGCCGGCGAGGCCCCTCTGTCCTCTATGAGCGAGGCGAACAACTCGGCGTTGCACGCCATGGAGAGCGGAGGGTTGTCGCTCGCCCCGTACCCGGGACGGTCGGGCGCGACGACCCGGTGATCGCCAACGAGAAGCGGCGCGACCGCGTCGAAGTCGGTCCCCAGCCCCGGCTGGCCGTGGACGAACACGACCGCGGGTCCACTGCCGCGGTCTGACACGAACAGCCCGCGAGTCGCGCTCACACCGTCGGCCGCGTCAAGCTCGGCTGTTCCTCGAAGAGCTCTGGAACCGACTCCTCGCTCGGCGGCCCGAGCGCCGGCAGCTCGACCGTGAAGGTGGCGCCCTCGCCGGTCACGCTCTTCACGTGAGCCTTCCCCCCGTGCGCCTCGGCGAGTGCCGCGACGATCGACAGACCCAGGCCCGTTCCGCCACGCGTGCGAGCCTCGTTCCCTCGATAGAACCGGTCGAACACCCGAGCCAGCTCCTCGGCGTCGAGGCCGGGGCCTTCGTCGGCCACCGTTATCACAGCGGACGCGCCCACCCGAGCGACGCGCACGTGCACCGGCGTCCCCGGAGGTGTGTGCACCTGGGCGTTACGCAACAGGTTGTCGACGACCTGGCGAAGCCGAACAGCGTCTCCTTCCACCAAGACGCTGTCATGCCTGTCGAGCGAGATCGGGCGTCGTGGGTCGACGGCGCGCGCTGCGTCCACCGCGTCGCTCACCACTTCCGCGACTTCGACCGGAAAGCGCTCGAAGGGGCGACCCTGGTCCAGTCGGGCGAGCAGCAGCAGGTCATCGACCAGAAGGCTCATCCGCGCGGCCTCGCTCTCGATGCGCTCTGATGCCCGCCTTCGCCCGTCCTCGTCGCTGAAAGCTCCCTTGCGCAGCAGCTCCGCGTAGCCTCGGATCGAGGTGAGCGGCGTCCGCAGCTCGTGTGAGGCGTCGGCCACGAATCTCCGCAGCCGTGACTCCGACACCGAGCGTTCGCGAAACGCCGCCTCGATCTGGCCGAGCATGCCGTTCAGCGCCGTGCCCAGCCTCCCCACCTCGCTGCGCTCGTCGGTGCTCCGGATCCGTCGGGTGAGGTCGCCTCCGGCTATGGCGCCCGCGGTCTTGGTCATGTCCTCGAGCGGCCGCATGCCGAAACGGACGATCCACAGCACTAGCACCAACAGTGCCAGCACGACGGCTATCGAGACCGCGAGCTCCACACGGGAGAGCGACGCCAGGGTCTGGTCCGTGGGCTCGAGCGCGATGGCGGTGACCAGGGTGCCGCCGGGCACAGCCACCGCCTGAGCCCGATAGCGCGGGCCCGACGCCCCGGCTGCGGTCACCTCGAACGACGGACGGTCTGGGACGTAAGGACCGTGATTGCGCCCGAACACATGGGAGAGCGGTAACGCCTGGACCGGGAGACGTGCCGGAAGGACCGGTGCAGGGTCGGGGTGGGCGCAGGACCCGGAGGGGTCCCTGAACACGACGGTGCCCGCGCTGTCCACTACCTCGACGTAGACGTCCGGGCTCAGCAACGTCGCGAGCGTGAACCCGCTGAGCCGGGCCGACCTGGTTCCAGACGCTCCGCCGGCGGTGGTCCTCGACGCGGCCGACGAGCTCTGGCCCGGGGCGGTGGACGACGGTGCCGCTCCCGGCGACGTGCATGAGGGGTCCTTGGAACTGGCCAGTTGCGCCAGCCAGGCTTGGGGGTGGTCGGTGGCCAGCGCCTCGTGCTCGATCACGTCGCGATGGTTCGTCTCGTAGATGTAGGTGTACCCCTGCGACTGGGCTACGTCGATCTGCTCGTCCAGCCTCCCGATCAAAAAGGAACGCAACGAGGACGAGGTCACGACGTCCGCCGTGATGATCGCCGCGACGAGCAGCAGCAACATCGCCGCCACCAGACGTCGCCTGATCGACACGACCGTTCCCTAGCCCCGCGGCAGCCGCAGGCTGTAGCCCACCCCTCGGATCGTGTGGATCAACGGGGGCTCGAAGCAGTCGACCTTCTTGCGCAGGTAGCTGACGTAGGTCTCGACGATGCTCGGGTCCCCGTCGAAGTCGTAGGACCACACGTTGTCGAGGATCTCCGCCTTGGAGAGGACCCGCCTGGCGTTTTCGAGCATGTAACGAAGCAAGTTGAATTCCGTTGCCGTCAGATCGAGCAAGACCCCGTTGCGCCACACCTCGTGGGTCTCGTCGTCCATCTCGAGGTCAGCGAAGACGAGGCGCGCGTTGGCGACGCCGTTCAGGCGGCCCGTTCGCCGCAGCAGCGCATGTATACGCGCGACGAGCTCGTCCAAGCTGAACGGCTTGGTGACGTAGTCGTCGCCGCCCACCGTGAGCCCCGCCACCTTATCGTCGGTGGCGTCGCGAGCGGTGAGGAACAGCACCGGCGTTTCGACCCCCAGATCCCGCAGCCGTCGACAGACGTCTGTACCGGCGACGTCGGGCAGCATCACGTCCAGAAGCACCAGGTCATGGCGGGTCTCCTTGGCCATCGTCATGGCTTCGGCCCCGGTGGCGGCGACTTCCACGGCAAAACCCTCGAACCTGAGAGCGGCCGAGAGCAGGTCGGTGATGTAGGGCTCGTCGTCCACCACGAGGATCCGCGCTGATGTGTCCATCAGGCCACCGAGAGGAGACCGACGGATTCAACCGTCACCGGGCCCACCCTCGTGCTCCTGCTCGAACGAGTTCCCTTGGGGGGCCGGTTCGTGTGGCGCCGATTCGTACGGTTTGGCGAAGCTCGCCGAGGGAGCATGGGCCACGCGTTCCACGGGCCTTCGCGCCGATGCAGGGCTGAGCCTGCCTGCGGCCCGGGTCCGACGCGCCGGGCGTAGACCGACGGCAGGAGGTGTCGCGGCAGGCCTCAGCGCACCCAGGAGCCCGCGTGCCGCTCGAAGGAGAGCCCACCACGTGACGAGTGTGAGGGCCTCGACGACGATGTGGCCCGACATCTTCGACTTACCCTCGAGGCGGTCGACGAAGCGGATGGGGACCTCGGTCACCGTACCGCCGTGCTCGAGCACGCGGTGGACCATCTCTATCTGAAAGCCGTACCCCTCGGCTCGCACGGAACCGAGATCCACCCGACGGAGTATGTCTGCGCTGTACGCCCGAAAGCCCGACGTCGAATCGGTCACGTGCAGTCCCAGCATCAACGAGGCATAGATGTTCCCACCTTGCGACAGCAGCCGGCGGTGCGCGCGCCAGTTCGGGATGGAACCTCCCGGTACGTACCGGGAGCCGACCACCAAGTCGACGCCTTCGCCAAGCGGCGCGACGAGCCCGGGTAGTGCCTCGGGTTCGTGGGAGAGATCGGAGTCCATCTCCACGAAGGCGTCGAAACCATGCTCGAGACCCCAGGCGAACCCGGCGCGATAGGCGCTGCCCAGGCCGGCCTTGGCCGGCCGGCGCATGACCTCCACCTGCCGCAGCTCCTTGCCCAGGCGCTCGGCTATATAGGAAGTGCCGTCGGGGCTTCCGTCGTCGACGACCAGCACGCCGGCTTCCGGAAGTGCCTCGCGGATCCGCCTTATGACACTTTCGATGTTCTCGGACTCGTTGTAGGTGGGAAGGACCACCAGCGGGAGCATCGCCCCCAGCCTAAACCTCGCCGCTCTCGGGGGCCGTCGCCTGCCATGCCTCGCGTGCGATCACCTGGATGGACCCGGCGACGGGGATGGCCAGGAGCGCGCCCACGAAGCCGCCGAAGAACCCTCCCACCAGATCGCCGACGCTCGCTCCCACCAGGATGGCTATCAGGACGAGGAGCGGGTTCACCTTCACCGTCCGGCTCATCACGATCGGGTTGAGCACGTGGTTCTCCACCTGGGTGTACACGACGAACACGACGAGGACGACGATCCCGGCCGTGGGTGAGTGGAAAAGAGCGAAGAACACGATCGGGATGCCTGCGAGCGCACCGCCGATCATCGGCAAGAAGTCGACGAGCGCCACCCACAGCGCCCACAGCAAGGCGAACGGCACGCCCAAGACAACCAGCGCGACGTAGACGACCACCCCGGCGATGACCGAGGTGATCAGGTTGCCGAGCATGTACCCGGTCACGGACCGGCTGACCTCGTCGGCGACTCGGATGACCGTGACGCGCCGCTCGGGGCTCATCATGCGCAGAACGCCTCGTCGCAGCTTCGGTCCCTCCAACAGGAGAAGAAGCACGAGCATGAAGATCACCACCAGGGCGAGGAGGAGCGACACCGCCCCCTTCCCGAGCGTCAGCGCGGGCTTCGACAGGTTCTTGGCGAAGCTCGTCAACTTCGGCGCCAGGTTCTTCTGCACCCAGTGCTGCACGTGGTACTTACGCGCCAGGTGTCCGATCCAGCCCGTCCCGTGCTCCGCCTGGTTCACGTACTTCCCGAGGCTCCTTGCGAGATGAGTGATGCCGTTGACCAGCGGGTACCCGAATGCGGCGGCCAGGCCCACGAAGACGAGCACCGCCGCGATTGCGACGATCGCCACCGCGCCGCCCCGACGCCGCACCACGCGGCGCTGGAGGAATCTCACCGCAGGGTTGAGCAGCAGAGCGATGAACCCCGCCACGACGATCAGCAGGAGGATCTCGCGGAGCTTGTATATCAACCGTCCCGCCAGGTAGACGGCCACCACTACTCCGACGAAGGCGAGGATCGCCTGCAACGGGATACCGCGGACCCCGGCCGCCTCCCACAGGCGGGCTCGTCGCGTCTCCTGGGCCGAGGTGTCCTCTCCGGGAGCTCTCGGATTGCCGGTCGCCGGGAGAGCCTGGGGACTCGCGGCTTCGTCCGTGAGCGCGCCGGCGATTCTCGAGGGCACGCCGGCGTCATCCGGGGGTATCAACGCGACCTCCGGGTGCGTGAGGTGCTCCGGAGGCATCTCACCAGCATGGCAGCTGGGCTCCTCTCCCACGTGCCAGCATGAACGGATGCTCGGTAGGCGCCAGAAGAGCTCACCCCGCCGTCGGCTGCGCGGGGGGATCCGCTGGGGCGTAAGCGCCTTCGTGGTCCTGCTGCTGCTCGAGTACCTGGTGCTGCCCGAGCTGGGCGGTGCCCGCAAGTCGCTGAACCTGATCGGCCGAGTCAACGTCGCCTATCTCATAGCCGGAGTGGCGCTCGAAGGCGCGGCTCTGGCGGCGTACGCGCAGCTCACACACACCCTGCTCCCCCGAGGAGGGCCTTCGCGTTGGCGACTGTTCCGGATCAACATGTCGAGCCTCTCGTTGAGCCACGTGATGCCCGGGGGAACCGCACCCGGCGTCGCCCTCTCGTACAGGCTCATGACCCACAACGACGTGAGCGGACAAGACGCGGGCTTCGCATTGGCCATGCAGGGAGTGGGTTCAGCGGTCGTGCTGAACGTCATCTTCTGGTTGGCCCTGTTCGTGTCGCTCTTCTTCCACGGCTACAACCCCCTCTACGCGGTGGCAGCCGGTGCGGGCGTGCTGATGATGGCTATCTTCGCCACGGTAGTGGTGCTTCTGACAAGAGGCCGTCGGCGTGTGGTCGAGTTAGTGAGAACCATGGCTCGCCGCGTGCCCTTCCTCGACGGTGATCGTCTCGCAGACGCCGTCCAGGGCATAGCCGAGCGTTTGCGGACCTTCGCCGCCGAACGTGAATTGCTCGACCGCGCCGTGGCATGGGCCGCGGCCAACTGGTTGCTCGACGCGGCTTCGTTGTGGGTGTTCATCGCAGCGTTCCACAAGTTGGTCTCACCGATCGACCTGCTCGTCGCCTACGGCTTGGCGAACGTGCTCGCCGTCATACCCATCACCCCCGGCGGACTCGGAGTGGTGGAGGGCGTTCTAATCCCGACGCTCGTCGGGTTCCACGTCTCCAAGAACGTCGCGCTCCTCGGAGTGCTCGGCTACCGCCTGGTCAACTACTGGCTCCCCATCCCCGTGGGCGGTGGGACCTATCTCTCGCTCCGCTTCACCTCCGAGGGGTGGCGCGAACGGATCCGATCGGTGCACGAGGACATCGTCGAGCAGAGACCGCCTCTAGTGACGGGTGGAGACGGTTCGGATACCGCCGCCGACGAACCCAAGACCTCACCCAGCGCACAGGGCGCGCCCACACCGGACGGCAGCCTTCCCAAGTCGGTCGGCTCGATGCGTGACGACGCCGATCATCAAGCCGTCTGACCCTCGCCGTCTCCTGTCGGGGACCAAAGGAGTGCACGGTCGCCGGCTACAACGCCAAGTCGAACCTCGAGGGCTCCTCAAGCACCACCGGTGCCGAGAACCTCGGGATCGAGCCGGCGGCGTACACGTTCGCGTGCCAGCTCCTGCAGGCGGCGTTGCACGCTCACCCCGGTCGTCGTCGGAACTCGCGACCACTTGCTGTCGGGGCCCAACACCCAGCAATTCGTGTCGTCGGCGAGGTCCAGGTCGAGCACCTCGAGCAGCCTCGCCTGCAGCTCGCCGTCGGTCACCGGGAACAGAAGCTCGACGCGGCGATCGAGGTTCCGCTCCATGAGGTCTGCGGATCCCATTAGCAGCGTCAGCGGGTGGGCGGTGCCCCCGAACCGGTAGATACGCGAGTGCTCTAAGAAGCGGCCGACGATCGAGCGCACGCGGATCGTCTCGGACAGACCCGGGACCCCGGGCCGCAGGCAACACAGGCCGCGCACGATGAGATCGATGGGGACCCCCGCGCCCGAAGCTCGGTAGAGCGTGTCAATTATCTCGGGGTCGGTCAGCCCGTTCACCTTCACCGTGATCCGACCCTCGGTGCCAAGCTCCGCTTCCTGCTCTATCAGCTCGACGATCCGGGTGCGGATGGACAGCGGGGACACCACGAGCTTGCGGTAGTGGACGGCCCGGCTGTAGCCGGTGAGGAAGTTGAACAGGTCACCGACGTCGGCTCCCAGGTCGCGGTCCGCCGACAACAAGCCCATGTCCTCGTAGAGCCGCGCGGTACGTGGGTTGTAGTTGCCCGTGCCCACGTGACAGTACTGGCGGATGCCCTCCTCCTCGCGCCGCACCACCAGTGCGGCCTTCGAGTGGGTCTTCAGCCCGACGAGCCCGTAGACGACATGGACGCCGGCTTCTTCCAGGGCGCGCGCCCACAGGATGTTCGCCTGCTCGTCGAACCTGGCCTTCAGCTCCACCACGGCGGCCACCTGCTTGCCGGCGTCTGCAGCCTGAATGAGAGACGCGACTATCGGGCTGTCGCCCGAGGTCCGATAGAGCGTCTGCTTGATGGCAAGCACGTCGGGATCCACAGCCGCTTGGGCTATGAACGCCTCCACCGACGTCGTGAACGAGTCGTAAGGATGATGGACCAGCACATCACGCTCGCGCAGGACCGCGAACAGGTCGGCCGGCTCGCCGCCGACGTTCGCGAGCGCCGGTGGGGTCATGGCCGCCCAGGGCTCCTCTTGCAGGTCGGGCCGGTCGAGCCCGTGAACCTTCCACAGACCGCCGAGGTCCAGCGGAGCCTCGGTCTCGAAGAGGTCGTCAGGCCCGAGGTCGAGCTCGTGCAACAACATGTCGCGCACGTCGGGCGCCATGTCCGAAGAGACCTCGAGTCGCACGGCACGCCCGAAACGGCGACGCCGAAGCTCCATCTCGACCGCCGCCAGCAAGTCGTCGGCCTCGTCCTCCTCGAGCGCCAAGTCAGCGTTACGGGCGACCCGAAAGGCATAGTGCTCGCCGATCATCATGTTGCCGAAGAGCCTTCCGAGGTGAGCGGCGATCACCTGTTCGAGGGGGACGAACCTCTCACCGTCGGGCATCACCACGAAACGTGGGAGAAGAGGCGGGACCTTCACGCGCGCCACACGCTCCTCGCCGGTGAGCGGGTCTCCCACCCGCAGGATCAGGTTCAGCGACAGGTTCGATATGTAAGGGAAGGGATGGCCGGGATCGACCGACAGCGGAGTGAGCACGGGGAAGATCTGCCTGTCGAACACGTCCTCGAGGTACTCACGATCGTCGTCGTCGAGCACCGACCAGTCCGAGAAGCGAATCCCCGCCTCCGCTAGAGCAGGGGCGATCCCGTGGATGAAGATCCTCGATTGACGTTCGACCAGCTCGCGCACGTGGACCGTTATCGCCCGCAATATCTCGCTCGGGCGCAGGCCGTCGGCAGAGTGTCCGCGAAGGCCCGCGTCGACCCGGTCCTTGAGACCCGCGACGCGAACCTCGAAGAACTCGTCGAGCCCCTCGGAGAAGATCGCCAGGAACTTCACCCGCTCGAGCAGGGGCACCGTACGGTCCTCTGCCAGGTCGAGCAGACGGGAGCTGAACTCGAGCCAGGACAGCTCCCGGTTCGAAAACCTTTCACGACCCATACCGGCTATGACATCGTCGGGCTTCCTGGCGGGGCGCTCGGCGAGCTTCTCTTGGAGCACCAAACCGTCCCCCTGGGATTGAGCCGCCAGTTTGGCGCCCGGTTCTGCAGACGACCTCGACGTCATCCCCCTACGGTACCTGGCTGGATCACCACCGGAGATTGGCCCACGTGACATCTCTGACGGCTGAAGCCGCCAGTCCCCTCGGGGCGATCCCATGGCCACCCGACCTCGAGTCACCATGCCGGCTCAGGAGCATCGACAAGCCATAGGCTGTCGCTCGGTGGTGGCCCGAGCGCCGTCGCGACGAGCGCCGAGAGGTCCGAGAGGGATTCCACGGCGCCCTGTCCCGGGCACCGTGGGCACGGGCGAGCAGGGACCGTCCCAGGAGGGCGATGAAGCTTCGGCTTGAGCACCTGGCGTCGGGCACTCGGTCCAAGGGGCCCAATACGAGGAGGCGAACCGAGCTCGGTTTGCTCGTGCTCGGCTCTCTGATCGTCGTCGCCACCTATGTGCTCGCCTCTCTCGGGACGACCTCGAAGATCCCGCCGAACCTGGTTCTGTTCCTCGCGATAGTGCTAGGGCTGGCCGCCGTCGCGCACGTCGCCAACCGGTTCCTCGCTCCCGACGCGAACCCCGTGCTCCTCCCCATCGTCACCCTTCTGAACGGCCTGGGGTACGTGATGATCGCGGTGATCGGCCAACGCCGGTACCCGCCCCGGCTACAGGCGGCCTGGACGGCGGTCGGGATCACGATGTACGTGGCGACCCTCCTCGTCCTACGGCGATCTCGCGACCTCGACCGCTACCGCTACATCCTGCTCCTCGTCGCGGTCTTCCTGATGTTGTCCCCGCTGATACCGCACCTGGGTGAAGCGGTCGCCGTGCGCAACGGGCCGAGCGTTCGGCTGTTCGTGAAGATCGGCCCGCTCAGCGGACAGCCGGTCGAGCTCGCCAAGATCCTGCTGTGCGTCTTCTTCGCGTCGTACTTCTCCGAGAAGCAAGAGCTCCTCTCGATCCCGACCGTCCGGCTCGGCAACCGCCTCGTGATCGACCCGCGGCCTCTCGTTCCCATCGTCATGGCTTGGGGCTTGGCCATGGTCGTGCTCGCGGCCGAGCGCGACGTCGGCTTCGCGCTCCTGATCTTCGTGTTGTTCATAGCGATGCTGTGGCTCGCCACCGGCAGGGGCCGCTACATCGTCTTCGGAATGGGGCTGTTCGCCGTCGGTGCCTTCGCCGCCAACAGGCTCTTCTCCCAGGTGGGAGAGCGCGTGGCGAACTGGCTGCATCCTTGGACCCGCGTCGGCCTGCCCGGCGGTTCGGACCAACTGGTGCAGGGCATCTACGGTCTGGGCACAGGTGGTCTCATAGGTACCGGCCTGGGCTTCGGCCAGGCGAACATCTCCCACATCCCCGAGGTCGGAAGCGACTACATCTTCGCCGCCATCGGCACCGAATGGGGACTGCTCGGTACCAGCCTGGTCGTCTTCGCCTTCGTGCTGATCGTGGGCGCAGGGTTGCACATAGCGCAAACGGCGCGCTCCGACTTCGCCAGGCTCCTGGCGACCGGCCTCACCGTCATACTCGGCATGCAGGCGTTCTTCATCATGGCGGGGATCGTGCGCCTTCTCCCGCTCACGGGAATCACCCTGCCGTTCATGGCCTACGGCGGGTCGTCGCTCGTCGCCAACTACGTGCTGGTCGCCCTGCTCATGCGCATCTCGGACGAGGGGGAACAGGCCGCGATCGCCTCTGAGGCAACCGCTACACCGCTCTTCGCCCATTCGACGGAGGCGAGCCCGACACGAGGACACTGAGCCGCGTCGGATGCGCCCGCTCACGGGTCGGCTCAGCTCTGCGCGGACTTCCGGCTCAACTCTGCGCTGGCTCTCGGCCTTCGAACACCTCGTCTGCGACCAGGAGCGGCGTGGGCATCGGCTGACGTAAGAGGAGGGCGATCGCGTCCGAGGGCCGACAAGGGACAACGCGTCGCCCTCTAGGTCCCATGGTGTCGAGCTCGGCATAGAAGCTCTGCCCGCGGCGGGCGGTGATCCGCACGGCCTCTATCTTCACTTGATGAGCTGAGAGGATCTCGGTCGCGAGCTCGTGGGTGAGCGGGCGTGGCGTGGCGATATGGCGCCACGCGTAGGCGATGGCAGTTCCCTCGGCGAAACCGACGGGGATTCGCAGAACCCGGTACGGGGCCTGAGATTCTCGGAGAACGACCTCCGGATGGACCCCCGGAAGCTCCATCGACACGCCGGTCACCCCCGCCAACCTCCAGCGCCCGGGATCCGTCGCCTCCTCCTCGGACGGACCGGGGGCCGCCTCGCCCGGCCGGCAGTCCTCCTGCTCTGGCTGGCCCGAGGCCGTATCGCCGGCCGTGGTGTCGTGCTGCTCTCGTGGAGCAACCGCAGCCTCCCGGGCAAGAGGCTCGTCGTCGGTCGGTGGGCCCGAAGCCCCCGCGAGCGTCATCGCCCGCGGCGCAGGTGCACCGAGAGGGCGATGCCGACTGCGGCGAAGAAGGCGATGGTCGCTGATCCGCCGTAGCTGAGGAACGGCAGCGGGATCCCGGCGATCGGCATGATCCCCATCGACATGCCGGCGTTCTCGAACGCGCTGAACGCGACCAGGGTGAAGGCCCCCGTCGCCAACAGCCGTCCGAAGGGGTCCCGGGCGAAGTGAGCGGCACGCAAGACCCTCCAGCAGAGGATCCCCAGGAGGAGCAGCACCGTCGCGGCCCCGACAAAGCCGAGCTGCTCCCCGACCGCAGAGAATATGAAGTCGGTCGGCTGTGAGGGCACGTAGGAGAGGTTCGTCTGTGGCCCGTGGAAGAGCCCTTTCCCGAAGGGGCCTCCGGAGCCGATCGCCGTCACCGACTGCTGCAGGTTGTACCCGGTCCCTTTCGCGTTCTTCGACTGGTTCAGGAAGCCGGTCAGGCGTTGCACCTGGTAGGGCTTGAGCAGTCCCAGGTGCACGATGGCGAACGCTCCGACCACGGCTCCGAGCACCAGCAGAACGAGATGACGGTTCGGGATGCCGGCCACCACGAGCATCACCAGGAGCACCACGCACATGACGATCCCGCTGCCCAGGTCGGGCTGGCGCACCACGAGCAGGATCGGAACAACGGCGAGCCCGAGCACCTTCAGCAGGTCCTGGCGGTTGAGACCCTCGGGGCGGCGAGCGCAGAACGTCGCCACGATCACGATCAGCACCAGCGTCCCGAAGGCAGAGGGCTGCAGCTGCACCGGACCCAGCTGCAGCCACCGCGTGGCACCCAGCCGTCGTGAGCCGATCGGCGTGAACATCGCCAGCAGGGCCAGGACGAACCCCACGTAGAGCACTGCGCTGGCGTGCTCGAGCCACCGGTAGTCCAGAGCCGCCAACACCAACATCACGACGGCTCCGGCCACTACGTAAGCAGCCTGACGGTCGAGGTAGTAGTGCGGGCTCAACCCGGCGAGCAGCAGCTTCGAGCGGGTGGCGGAGTACACCATCACCACCCCGATCGCACTGACCACGAGCGTGGTCAGTGCCAGCATCACGTCGGCTCGGAGGGCGAGCGACCTCCCAGGGGACGGGCGGGGGGACAGAATAGTGCTCACCAGGGCGCTCCGGCGGACCAGAATACCGGTCGTGCCCCAAGCGACCATGCCGGCCTTACCGGCCGTGAGCGGCTGGCTCTACGACCTGCTGCGATGGGCTGGTGTCGCCCAGCCGACCGCCGCCCACCTCCAGCAGGTGGTCGTGAAACCCGTCAGCGTCGTCGTGATCGCAGTGGGAGCCGCCGTGGCGAGCTGGCTCGGCAACAGGGTGATCCGCCACTGGATCGGTAGCGCCGCGCGCAAGGCGACCGCACGTCGCGGCTCACAGCGAGCCTCTGCGAGAGCGAGCACCGTGACGGCGATGGTCGCCAACCTCTGGCGGGTCGTCGTCTGGGCGATCGCTCTGTTCGTTGCGTTGGAGACGATCGGCATCAACCTGACGCCGCTCCTGGCGGGCGCGACCGTAATAGGCGCGACCATCGGTTTCGGGGCACAGAGCCTGGTACGCGACCTGCTGTCGGGCTTCTTACTGATCGTGGAGGACCAATTCGACATAGGCGACACGCTCGTAGTCGGAGACATCACGGGCACCGTCGAGGACCTGACACTCCGAGTCACGCGGCTGCGAGCCGCCGACGGCACCGTCTGGGTCGTGTCGAACGGCGAGATCCGCCAGCTCGGCAACAGGTCACGCGGCGCCTCGCACCCTTCGGCCCGCACCGCGACGCCGAGGACTCGCTGACCGAACCTGTTGCGAGCCCTGGGTCCGGCGCAGCCCCCGTGCCCCTCAGTCGCCGAACACGCTCTCTGATCGTCCGGTCACCGCCCTCCACATCGCCTCGACCGGCGCCGGCTCGCCCGTCCAACGCTCGATCGCAAGAGCAGCCTGGTGCACCAACATCCCGAGTCCCCCGAAGGTCCGCGCTCCGTGCGCCTCGGCGGCCTCCATGAACGGGGTCACCAACGGGTTGACCACGAGCTCGGCAACCAGCTGGCCGTCACGGAGGAGATCGGGGTCCACGGGCATCGCCACGCACCCGCCCTCAGGTGCGTCTCGAAGCCGCCGCACAGCCCCCGACGTCTCGCTCTCTTCGCCGCTTCCCTGGCCGCTCGGTAGCCCTGCCATCCCGAGCGAGGTCGCCTGCACGACGAGGTCCGCACCCGGGACGTCGCTCGGGCTTCCGACCCGCCCGGCGTCCCCGGCGAGCGTGGCGGCCTGAAGAGCACGCGTGGGGGTGCGGTTCACGACCGCCACCTCGGTCGCTCCAGCTTCCGCGAGGGCCACCACGACGGCACGCGCCGCCCCTCCGGCCCCGACCACTACGCAGCGAGCACCGCTGGGATCGAACCCGCAGCCTCGCCGAAGAGCCTGCACGAACCCCTCCCCGTCGGTCGAGTCGCCGAAAAGCAGCCCGTCGCGCCGGGTGACGCAGTTCACAGCCCCGAGCCGGCGCGCCAGCTCACTTAACTCGTCGACGGACGCCGCCGCCGCGTCCTTGTGCGGGGTCGTCACGGACAAGCCTGCGATCCCCAGGGCGCGCATCCCGGAGAACGCCTCGGGTACGCCTCCGGCGACGACCCTGAACGCCACCGACACCCAGTCGAGCCCCATCGCGTCGAACGCGGCGTTGTGGATGAGCGGCGACAACGAGTGCTCGACGGGATCGCCGATGACGCCGACCACCGTCGACGCGGCCGACGGCCACGAATCCGCCCTGCTCGCCCGCTCGGCGCGCCGAGACAGATGAGACGACGACATTGCTCGGGACCTGCGGCTCACCATCGAGAGTGTCCCACCTATCGCCTCCCCGCCTGCTACGGCAGGCCCCGGCTCTTCGCCAGATTCTCGTTCGCCACCTGGCCGGCCAAGGTGTCGGAGAAGGCCTCCGTACCGTCCTTCGACACCACGACGAAGTACAGCCAGTTCCCCGCGGTGGGCGCGAGCGCGGCACGAAGCGATGCCTGCGAGGGGAAGCAGATCGGGGTCGGGGTGAGCCCCGAGTGCAGGTAGGTGTTGTACGGGGTGTCGAGCGCCAGGTCGGCGGAGGTCACCGGTCCGCCGTCGCGGTGCTCGGAGTAAAGCACCGTGGAGTCCATCTGCAGGTCCATGCCCCGTGCGAGGCGGTTGTAGACGACACGCGCGACCTTCGCGAGGTTCTGGGAGTAGACGCCTTCTTTCTGCACGATCGACGCGACGATCACCGCCTGGTACGGCGTGATCCCGAGCGAAGAGGCGTCCTGCGCCAGGCTCGCCTGCCGGGCCTGTGTGTCGAAGCGCTCGACCATCTGTGAGAGCAAGCTCTTGTCGGTCTCGCCGGGCAAGACGACGTAGGTCCCGGTCCCCAGGAGCCCGTCGAGGTTCGTCGAGCCCGGCGGCTGCCACGACGACTGAACCGCGCCGGAGTCGGCGACCGACAAGAACGCCGAGGCGTCGTGGCCCCGGAGCTGTCCCACTCGCGTCGCGGTCTCCTCCACGGTGAACCCAGCGGGAATCCTGACGCTGAACACGTCGGGCCCCGCGGCCAGAGCACCCTTCAGCGCGGCGAAACCCTCGTGGCGCCGAAGCAGGTAACCACCGGGGCGCACGACGGGAGAACCGTGCAAGAGGAGGTAGATGCGAAAGGCCAGTGGGCTCGTGACGACGTGCCGGCTCCCCAGCCGCCCGGCGATGTCGCTCATCGAGGACCCGCTCACCACGTTCACGACCGTGCGTGCACCTCCGAGAGCCCCGCCGACTTGACCCTCGTACCAGGCCGCGGACCACGCGAGGAGGCCGACCACGACCACTCCCAGCGCGCCGAGGACGCTTCGCACCGGGTGACGACGGACCGACGCGGCGATGCCGTCTCCTCGCGCCCCGACCGTGGTGCCGGTGCCCGCCTCGCCGTCGTTCTCTTCAGGCATCGTCGTCGCTTCGGTGCGCGTCCAGCCATGCCTGGAGCATCACCGCCGCCGCCGCCTGGTCGATCACCCGCCGGCGGGCGGCACCACCGCGGCCGGCTTCGACGAGCCGGCGCTCGGCGCTCACCGTGGTGAGCCGCTCGTCGAACGTCTCCACGTCCACCCCTTGCGGCTCGAGCAACTCCGCTAGCGCCGACGCCTCTTGCCCGGCCGAACGAGCGGCCGGACCGCGTCGCCCGTCGAGGCTCACCGGAAGCCCCACGACCACCCTCCGTGCCCCGATCTCCACCGCTATGGCGGCCACCTCCGCCCGGTCGGCGGCGGGGTCCCCACTGCGGTGGATCGTGCAACGCGGCGATGCCACGAGGCCCGCACCGTCGGAGACGGCGACCCCGATCCGCCGCTCCCCCAGGTCGACCCCCAGCACTCGCACCAGCTCAGGCGCCAACCACGCGACGACGAGCCTCGGCCAGCAGCTCGTCGATCTTCGAGGGGTCGCTCCCTCCTGCTTGAGCGAGCTCGCTCGTGCCGCCGCCGCCGCCGCGCACGATGGCCGCCAGCTGCTTGGCCGTGGAGGCCGCATCAACCGAGACCGAGCCCGAGGCGACTGCGAGCACCACCTTCGACCCGTCCGGGCTGCCCGCCATCACGACCACCTCCGCGCCCGCAGCGCGAAGCGCTTGTGCCAGGTCGCGCAGCGCATCGGCGCTGAGTCCGTCCTCGCGCCCCACCACGACGCCGTTCTCGGCCTGCTCGAGCATCCGGGCTGCCTGCTCCTCGAGCCGCTCTCCTCGCAGGCGCGCGAGCTCCTTCTCCGCCTGGCGTTGACGGTCGATCAACTTCTCGAGTGCCTCGACCACACCTGCGGGCTCCACCTTGAGCCGCCACGCGGCTTCCTGCAACGAGCGTTGGTGCTCGTAGGCCAAAGCGAGCGATCCGGGCCCCGTCACGGCCTCGATGCGGCGCGTGTTGGACCCGATCGAACCCTCCGACACCACCGTGATCGGCCCGATCATGCCCAGGGCGTCCACATGAGTGCCCCCGCACAGCTCCGTGGACCGGGGCCCGGCGCGAACCACCCGCACGCGATCGCCGTACTTGTCCCCGAAGAACGCCAGCGCCCCCATCGCCTCGGCCTCGGCGCGCGAGGCCTCAGTCACCTCCACGGGTGCATCGGTGAGCACCTCGGAGTTCGCGACCGCGTTGATCTCGGCCAGCTCGCCGGCACGCACGGCGGAGGAATGGGAGAAGTCGAAACGCAGGCGGTCGGGCGCGACGAGGGATCCCTGCTGACGCACATGGTCACCGAGGACCTGCCGAAGCGCTGCGTGCAGGAGGTGGGTCCCTGTGTGGTTGCGCCGGATCGCCTCACGCCGAGACACGTCTATCACCGCGAGGGCGTCTTGGCCCGGGAACAGCTCGCCCTCGACGGTGGCCCGGTGGACGACCAGACCCGGCAGGACGCTTTGGGTGTCGGTCACCCTCGCGCGGCCGGTCTCGGTGGTTATGGCTCCGGTATCGCCCACCTGCCCTCCCGCCTCGGCGTAGAAGGGAGTGCGCTCGAGCACGACCTCGACGGTGCCCGGGGTCGGCCCGGCCTGGACGGCCACCACGGTGGTCGGTTCCTCGAAGTGGCGGTATCCCGTGAACTGCGTCGGTCCGCTCTGCTCGAGCAGCTCGCGATAGACGGCCTCGTCACCTGTGACCGCGCGCCGTGCCCGAGCGTCGGCCCTCGCGCGTTCGCGTTGGACCGACATCTCGCGTTCGAACCCCTCCGTGTCGACCTGCGCTCCGGCCTCGGCCGCCATCTCCATCGTCAGTTCGATCGGGAACCCGTGGGTGTCGTGCAAGCGGAACGCCACCTCCCCCGACACCCGACCCCTGCTCTTGGCCAGCTCCTCCTCCAAGACGACCGACCCCGCGTCGAGGGCCCGCCGGAACGCGCCCTCCTCGCGCTCTACCGTTGCCTGGATCAGGTCGAGCTCTTCGACGAGAGCGGGGTGGGCCTCTCCGAGCACCTGCGCGACGCTTCTCACCATCTTCGGCGTCACGGGCTCGATCACCCCGAGCTGAAACGCGCGCCGGACCGCCCGGCGGATGACGCGGCGAAGCACGTACCCGCGCCCGTCGTTCGAGGGGAGCACACCGTCGGCGATCAACATGGCCATGGCCCTCGCGTGGTCGGCGAGGATGCGCAGCGACACGTCGCTGTGGGGATCCGCCCCGTACGCCACGCCGGTGGCTTCCTCGGCCACCGCCAGGATCGGCCGAAAGACGTCGGTCTCGAACAGAGACGAGACGCCCTGGAGGATCGGGAGCATGCGCTCGAGACCCGCGCCGGTGTCGATGTTCTTCTTGGGGAGATCGACGATCTCTCCGTTCGCGAGGCGGTTCTGCTGCATGAAGACCAGGGTGTAGATCTCGACGTAGCGTTCGTCGCCCCCGTGGGCCGGCCCGCCGGCCTCTCCGTAGGCGGCCCCGCGGTCGAAGAACAGCTCCGAGCACGGCCCGCACGGCCCGGTCTCTCCCATCGTCCAGAAATTGTCCTCGCCCATGCGCTGGAGGCGCGCGGGGGGGACAGCGGTGGACTCCAGCCAGATCTTCTCGGCCTCGTCGTCGTCGTCGTGAACCGTGACCCACAGCAGCTGCGCGTCGAACCCGAGCACCTCGGTCAACAGCTCCCAGGCGAGCGGGATCGCGCCCGCCTTGAAGTAGTCGCCGAAGCTGAAATTGCCGAGCATCTCGAAGAACGTGCAGTGGCGCTCGTCGTTCCCGATGACGTCGATGTCCACGGTGCGAAAGCACTTCTGGACCGAGGTCGCCCTCTCCCACGGCGCGGGCTCGTCCCCTAGGAAGTACGGCTTGAAGGGCACCATGCCGGCGATCGTGAAGAGGATCGTCGGGTCATGGGGGATCAGGCTGGCCGACGGCACGACCACGTGGCCGCGATCGGCATAGAAGCCGGTGAAGGCGGCCCGCAGCCGGTCGGCGCTCGTCACGGCGGCCGATCCTATCGGGGCGGCCCTGCAGACCGGCGTTGTCGCCGCACTCGTCGTGCTTCAGCGGGCCCGGGCGCGGACCTCCAGCTCTTGCCACAGCTGGTCCTCACGCTGTCGCGCGTCGTCGCGCCCTGCCTGCACGGCACGACGCACCCTTCGCGCGCCGTGCTTCGCCGTGCGCTTTGCTACCGCGACCATGTGCGACGTCACGTCCCCTGAACGCACTTGCTCGGCGACCAGCTCGACCCGTCGCCGTACCCACACCGACGCGCCCGCGCCGAGCGCCGCCCCAACGCCGAGCCAGATCGCCCGCCTTCTCACCCGATCACCGCCGCGCGCGAGCGCGAAGGCGACGGCGATGGACGCTCGAAGCCTTCGCCGTCCCACGCTCGTGAGTGCGCTCGACGCCCGTGGAGGGGACCGACCTCCGGCTCGGAGATCGATCCCCCGGGGAGAAGAGCCTCCGAAGGGCACTTCGGGTACCGGTCCAGAACGCGAGGACCCTGACCACCGGATTGGCGAAGGCGCGGTACGCGAGGCGCGAGGCCGAGTCGACGGTCTCGCTCACCGCCTCGGTCGACGACAGCACGTCGCCCACCCGCAGCATCTCGGTGGCGGCCTGGTCGACGACCACGCGCGCGTCGTGCACGAGCGGCACGGTCTCGTTGCGCAGGTCTGCCACCACGTGCCGAAGCTCGCGAAGACGGCGGCTCAGGACGATCACGATGACAAGCGCCGCCAGTACAGCCACGCCGCAGACCGCGGCTACTACCAGCGCCGCCACGTTCTCGGCCGACATGGACCGCCATGCTATCCGTCGACCGGATCGGCGGTGGCGGGCCGCTCACGCGCGGTCCTGGTTCAGCTCTCGTCGCCAGGCGTCTTCTCCGGCCGCGTGCGCCGCCGCCTGAGGCGCTCCTCAAGAGCCGCCTCCGCGCCGTGCGTGCTCGGTTCGTAGTAGAGGTGGTCGAGGATGGAGGTGGGTCGGTACTGCTGCTCGACCCAGCCGCGCGGGTCGTCGTGCGGGTAACGGTACTTCTCGCCGTGGCCGAGCTCGTCGGCACCGGGGAAATGCGGGTCGCGCAGATGGACCGGGACCTGCGCGGCGGGCCCGCTTCGCACGTCTCGCTTCGCACGTCCGAGAGCCACCGTCACGCGGTTCGACTTAGGAGCAGACGCCAGGTAGACCACCGCCTGAGCCAAGTTGAGCTGAGCCTCCGGCAGGCCGACGAACTCCACGGCGCGCGCCGCCGCGTCCGCCACCACCAGGGCCAGAGGGTCGGCCATGCCCACGTCCTCGCTGGCCAAGATGACCAGCCGCCGGGCGATGAACCGTGGATCCTCACCGCCTTCGAGCATGCGGGCCAGCCAGTAGAGGCCCGCGTCCACGTCCGAGCCCCGCACGGACTTTATGAGGGCGCTGACCTGGTCGTAGTGGGCGTCGGTCCCCTGGTGGAGCAGCCGACCCGCCCGTGCGCGCTCGACGTCGAGCGCGCTGAGCTCGCGCTCTGCACCCAGGGCCAGGGCCACCTCGAGGGTCCCGAGCGCCGCGCGCGCGTCGCCCTCTGCCACCGAGACCAGCGCTTCGAGCGCGTCCTCGGCGGCGGCGGCTCCTTCGAGCACGAGCGCGCGCCGGACGAGCTCTCTCACGTCCTCGTCGCCCAGCGGTTCGAGTCGCCACAACGTGGCTCGGCTCAGAAGCGGCGAATTGACGGAGAAGAACGGGTTCTCGGTCGTCGCCCCGATGAGCACGATCAGGCCCTCTTCCACCGCGGGCAGAAGAGCGTCTTGCTGCGCGCGGTTGAACCGGTGCACCTCGTCGATGAACAGGATCGTGCCCTGCCCCTGCTCCCCCAGGCGTCCCCGGGCGTCATCGATCGCCTGGCGCACGTCGGCCACTCCCGCGCTCACTGCCGAGACCTGCACGAAGGCCTTGGCCGACCGCCGGGCCACCACCGACGCGAGCGTCGTCTTGCCGGTGCCCGCTGCCCCCCAGAGGATCGCCGAGGTGAGCCGGTCCTGCTCGATCAAGACCCTGAGCGGTGCGCCGGGCGCGACCAGGTGGCGCTGGCCGACGATCTCGTCGAGCGTACGCGGCCGCATCCGCGTCGCCAACGGGGCGCGCTGTGCCAGGCGATCGGCCACGGCCGCGTCGAACAGCTCCGGTGACGGCGTACGCGAGCGGCGAGCTCCTCGCCCGTCCGCCACCCTCACCCTCCGCTGACGCGCTCGAGGTTCTGTGCCGGCACGCTCTTCGTGACCACCCGGCTCACGGCGTCTCGACCCGCAGCCCCAGCTCGCGAAGTGACTTCGCGGTTAGCGCCTTCGGCGCCCCGGTCAACGGGTCGGTCCCCGACTGGGTCTTGGGGAAGGCGATCACCTCGCGGATGTTCTCCTCCCCGGCGAGCAGAGCGACCAGCCGGTCCACCCCCACCGCGAACCCGCCGTGTGGCGGAGCCCCGTAGCGGAACGCGCCGAGCAGAAAGCCGAACCGGTCCTCTGCGTCATCGGGAGAGATCCCGAGCGCGTCGAACACCTTTCGCTGGATGTCCTCGCGATGGATACGGATCGATCCCGACCCGAGCTCCCAGCCGTTCAAGACGAGGTCGTACGCCTCCGAGCGCACCGCCAACGGGTCGCTCTCCAACAGGTCCAGGTCCTCGGGGTGGGGCATCGTGAAGGGATGGTGGGCGGCGACGGGCACGCCCTTGTCGTCGAGGCCTTCGAAGAGCGGGAAGTCGGTCACCCAGCACAGCCTCCGGCCCCCGGCCGTCACGGGCGGGCGGCCGAGCTCGAGACGCAGCTGCCCTAGCACCTCGCAGGTCGTACGCCAGGTGTCGGCGACCACGAGGACCGCGTCGCCCGGGACTGCCCCCGTGGCCGAGACGAGCCCTCGACGCTCGGTCGCAGAGAGGAACTTCTCGAGTGCCGACTCGAGCACCGGATCTTCGCCCGACGCAGCACCTGAGACCTTGAACGACGCCAGGCCCTTCGCCCCGAGCCCCTTGGCCCTCTCGGACAGCGAGTCCAGCCGGTTGCGGCTCAGCTCGGCACCCCCCGGCACCCGCAGCCCCTTCACGCACTGCGCGCTCAGCGCCCGCGCCTCGGTGCCGGCGAACACCTCACCGAGGTCGACCAGCTCCATCTCGAAGCGCATGTCGGGCTTGTCCACGCCGTAGCGGTCCATGGCCTCCTGCCAGCTGATGCTCTGCACGTCGCCCGGGCGCTCGCCGACCGCCGCCTCGGTCGCGTCCAGGACGGCCTCGGTGACCACGCCACGGACGTCGGAGGCGGTGACGAAGGACGCCTCGACGTCGAGCTGGGTGAACTCGAACTGGCGGTCGGCGCGCAGGTCCTCGTCGCGCAGGCACCGGGCCATCTGGAAGTACCGGTCGACCCCGCCCACCATGAGCAGCTGCTTGGCGATCTGGGGGCTCTGGGGCAGGACGTAGAACTCCCCACGGTGCAGGCGCGCCGGCACCGCGAACTCACGAGCGCCCTCGGGGGTGGGCGTCCACAGGAGCGGCGTCTCCACCTCGCAGAAGCCCTGGCGCAACATCGCCTCGCGAAGAGCGCTGAGCACGCGTGATCTCAACCGCAGGTTCGCCTGCATGCGCGGGCGACGCAGGTCGACGTAGCGGTACCGGAGGCGGACCGACTCGTCGCTCTCGGCGCGGTCGTCGACGGCGAAAGGCGGAGGCTCGGCACGCGCGAGCACCACGATGTCGCAGTCGGCCAACTCGACCTCGCCGGTGGGCAGCTCGGGGTTCTCGTTGCCCGCCGGGCGCCGCCGAACCGTGCCCTCGACCTGCAGCACCCACTCGGAGCGAGCTTCGATCGAGCCGCGGACCACGCACTGGGTCACCCCGCTGTGGTCGCGCAGGTCGACGAACGCCAGGTGCTCTCCGTGCTCGCGTCTCGTCGCGACCCAACCGCACAGGCGAACCCGGTCGCCGACGTCACCTTCGCGCAGCTCCCCGCACATGTGGGTGCGCATCCCGGTGGCACTGCTCCCCGGCGGCGCGCTGTGCGCGGCTTCCTCGTTCAGTCGGGCAATTCTCTTCGCAGCCATTCCGCCAGCTCCTCGCGACGCACCGTAGTCTGCTTCTGTTCGCGAAGAGAACGCACGGTCACCGTTCGATCCTCGACCTCGCGCGGGCCCACGATCGCCGCGTAACGCGCCCCGGAACGGTCCGCGAGCCTCAGCTGCGCCTTCATCGACCGGTCGTCGTAGGCGCGATGAGCCGCGAGCCCCATCGACCTGAGCCGCGCGCTCAGGTCACGAGCCGCTGATCCTCCCGTCGCGTCGACCACGAACACGTCCGGTGCAGACGGCGGCGCGGCGAAACAACCCTCCGCGTCGCAGGCGAGCAGGAGGCGCTCGATACCGATCCCGAAGCCGATCCCCGGTGTGGGCGGTCCGCCGATGGCCTCGGCCAGCGTGTCGTAACGGCCACCGCCACCCACTGCGTTCTGTGCCGTCTCGAGGGCCACAGCGGCGAACTCGAAGGTGGTGCGGGTGTAGTAGTCGAGCCCCCGCACCAGGCGCGCGTCGAGCCTGTGCGCGACCCCCAACGCGTCGAGGCCCTCTCTCACCCGCGCCAGATGCGTCGCGCACGCCTCGTCTAAGAAGTCCAGCATCTTCGGCGCGTCCGCCGTCACGGCCAGGCACTGCGGACGCTTGCAGTCGAGCACCCTGAGAGGGTTCAGCTCGAAGCGCTCCCGATGCTCGTCACAGAGCAGCTCGCGCCGCTCGGCGAGATGCTCTCTCAGCGCGGACACGTACGCCGGACGGTCGGCCGCGCACCCCATCGAGCCGATCGACAGGTCGACCCCCACCAGCCCGAGCTCGGCGTAGAAACCGGCTGCCAGGGCGATCACCTCGACGTCGAGATCGGGGTCGTCGCTGCCGAGAGCCTCAACACCCACCTGGTGGTGCTGGCGGTAGCGGCCCGCCTGTGGACGCTCGTAACGGAACGCCGGGGTGACGTACCACACCTTCCACGGCACCGCAGGGTGGTGCTGGACGAAAGCACGCACGACCGGTGCGGTCCCCTCCGGTCGAAGTGCGAGGGTCCTGCCACCGCGGTCGGTGAGCTCGTACATCTCCTTGCGCAGCACCTCGCTCTCGTCGCCCACCGCGCGTCGGAAGAGCGTCGCGTCCTCGAGGACCGGCGTCAGCAACAGGCCGTAGCCGGCGAGGCGCGCCTGTCGCGCGAACGCGGCGACGAGGGCTTCCCAGCGCTCGGACTCGGGCCACAGGACGTCGCGGGTCCCCACCGGGGCGCGCAGGCTCTTGCGGGCCGAGACGTCCCGGCCCGCCGGCATCTCCGAGCTAGGGCCCGAGTGAGCCAGAGCGCCTCAGTCCTTCCGGCCGGGCAGGGTGCGAAAGGCGTCGAAGACGCCGTCCAGGTGCTTGAGCGAGCTGACCAGCGATTCGAGATGACCGGGGTCCGCCAGCTCCACCTCGAAGCTCATGCGGCTCACCCTGTCCGGGGCGGTGTGGCTCGAGGAGGCGACGATGTTGAGGTGGTGCTCGGAGACGACACGGGTCACGTCGGCCAACAGCCGCGACCGGTCGAAAGCGAGCACCTCGATCCCCGCGACGAACACCGTGGCACCCTCTCGGTCCCATTCCACCTCGATGAGCCTCTCGTGCTCCCCCGTCGCGAGCACCGCCGCGTTCGCGCAGTCCGAGCGATGCACGCTCACACCACGACCTCGGGTGACGAAGCCCACGATCTGGTCACCGGGGACCGGCGTACAGCAGCGGCTGAGGCGCACCATCACGTCGTCGAGACCTTCGACGTACACGCCGGTCGTCGGACGCCGGCGCGCGCGCGCGGTGAGCCCGGGGCCGACCGTGGTGGGCAGCTGCTCCTCGAAGTCCCCACCTCGCAGCTCACGCGCCAAGCGCTGGGCGACCGAGCGCGAGGAGAGGTGGCCGTCGCCTATGGCCACGTGCAGCGCGTCTACGTCCGCGTACTTCATCTCCCGCGCGAGCTGCGCGAGCGCGCTTGAAGCCGCGAGCTTCTGCAGCGGGAGACCTTCACGCCGAAGGGCCTTCGTGAGCTCCTCCCGCCCCGTCTCGATCGCGTCCTCGCGGCGCTCGCGGCTGAACCACTGCCGGATCTTGTTCCGCGCCCGAGGTGAGACGACTATCTGCAGCCAGTCACGTGAAGGTCCCGCCGAGGCCACCTTCGAGCTGACGATCTCCACCGTGTCGGCGGACTGGAGCTTCGTGTCGAGAGGTACGAGCCTCCCGTTCACCTTCGCGCCGATGCAGCGGTGCCCGATCTCGGTGTGGATCGCGTACGCGAAGTCGATGGGAGTGGACCCGGCGGCCAGCGCGATCACCTTCCCCTTGGGGGTGAAGACGTAGACCTCGTCCTCCTCGAGGTCGAGCTTCAGGCTCTGCAAGAACTCGAACGGGTCGGTGGTCTCGGACTGCCAGTCGACGATCCGTTGCAGCCACTGCATCTCCGCGGTGGTGGCGCCCGAACCCTTACCCTTCTCCTTGTAGCCCCAGTGCGCCGCGATGCCGTACTCCGCGCGCCGGTGCATCTCGTGCGTGCGGATCTGCACCTCGATGGGCTCGCCCCCGAGCCCGACGACCGTGGTGTGGAGGGACTGGTAGAGATTGAACTTGGGCGAGTTGATGTAGTCCTTGAACCTCCCCTGCACGGGACTCCAGATGGCGTGTATGGAACCGAGAGCCGCCCAGCAGTCCTTCTCGGAGTCCACGATGACCCGGATCCCGACCAGGTCGTTGATCTCCGCGAACTCCTTCTCGCGCACGACCATCTTCTCGTAGATGCTCCACAGGTGCTTCGGACGCCCGGTCACCTCGGCGACGATGCCGGACTCCGCGAGGCGCTCGCGCACCGCCACTAGCACACGCGCCACGTACTCGTCGCGTTCTGGTGCGCGCGTGGCGACCATCTGCTCGATCTCCGCGTAACGCTTGGGATGAAGAGTCGCGAACGCAAGGTCCTCGAGCTGCCACTTCAGCTCCTGGATGCCCAGGCGGTGCGCCAGCGGGGCGTAGATGTCGAGCGTCTCCTGAGCGGTGCGTCGCTGCTTCCACTCGGGCATGACCGAGATCGTCCGCATGTTGTGGAGGCGGTCGGCGAGCTTGATGATGAGCACCCGCCAGTCGTTCGCCATGGCGACGAGCATCTTGCGGACCGTGGCAGCCTGCTGGGCCTCCTTGGAGTCGAACTGGAGGCGGTCGAGCTTCGTCACGCCGTCGACGATCGCCCCGACCTCGGGTCCGAACTCCTCTGAGACCTGTGACTGCGTCATCCTCGTGTCCTCGACCGCGTCGTGCAGGAGCGCGGCGGCGACCGAGCGGGCGTCGAGGCCGAGATCGGCGACGATCGTGGCCACCGCGACCGGGTGGGTGATGAAGGGCTCCCCGCTCAGTCGCACCTGGCCCTCGTGCGCCGCGGTGGCGGCGTGCCCCGCCCGGGTGATGAGCCTTAGGTCCTTGGCCGCCGAGCCGGGGCGGCGGGCCTCGTAGGCACCCAGCACGCCCTCCAAGAGGTCGCCCGCCGGCACCGGCCGACCCAGCACACCAGCCAGGGGCTCGACCGTCAGCATCTACTCACGGTACCTGTCCGGCTGACCACGCGCCGCCATCAGATCGGGCCCGGCAGCGGCGGCCTGTCAGCGGCGACGGCCGCGGCGGCTGCCCTTCCCCTTTCTCGGGCGAGGAGCGGGGCGGCGCGCCGCCGGGGCGGCGCCCGCAGCACGTTTGGCCGTGCCGGGCGACCGGGGCTTCGTCACCTGCCCGTCGCCGGCGACCTCGGACTCCTCCGCATCGAGGGCCTCCACCGTCTCGGTGCCGGCGGCTCGGGTCGCCGCCCCCTTCGCCGACGCGGCGGCTCTCGGCTTCAACAGCGCGCCACGTTGCGGGGGTGCCGCGCGGCCACGGGCCTGTGCCCTACCCCCAGGACGCGAGCGCTGCCTCGACCCGTCCGAGGCCCCGGCCGCTACGAGCAAAGCTGCCGCACGCGGGGTCAAAAGTCCCGTCCGGTCCGCGCGGGTCGCCAGCTTCTGGCGGATGTTCGCGTACCGGCTCTCTCGCTCTTTCATCATCGACAGCACGGGCGACGCTATGAAGATCGACGAGTAAGCACCAGAGGTGAGCCCGATGACCAGTGCCAGCCCGAAGTACTGCAAGGTGGTGGCCCCGAGCAACTGCGCACCGATCACGAGCACCGACAACACCGGAAGGATCGCCACGAGAGACGTGTTGATCGAACGTGCGAGGGTCTGGTTCATCGACAGGTTGACGACGTCCTCGTAGGTCATCCGCCCGGTTGCGCCGAGCCCCTTGGTGTTGTCGGCGACGCGGTCGAAGACGACCACGGTGTCGTAGAGCGAGTACCCGAGGATCGTGAGCACGGCTATCACGGTGTCGGAGGTCACCTGGAACCCGGTGAGCGAGTAGATCCCCACCACTACGAGCAGGTCGTGGATCACCGCTAGCCACGCGGCGATGGCCATCTTCCACTCGAACCGCAGCGATATGTAGACCACCACCACCGCGAAGAAGACGATCACGGCGATGATCGCCTTGTTCGTGATCTGGCTCCCCCAGGTGGGACCGACATCGGTGACCGACGCCTGCTGGCCGTGTGCGAGCCTGCTGAGCGCGGCGGACACCGCCTGCTTCGTAGCGGCCTGCCGGCTGAGCGACTCGCCGTTCAGGTTGGCCGAGACCTGCACGGTCTTCCCGCCGAGCACCTGCACCGTCGCACCACTCAGCCCCGCGCCCTGCACGGCGCTTTGCACTTTGGAGACGCTCACTCCCGGGGCCTCGATCTGCCACTGCTGGCCACCCCTGAAGTCGATGCCGAAGTTGAGGCCCCTGAACCCGAGCGACGCCAGCCCGACGAGGATGACGAGCCCGGAGATCGCGAACCACCACCGCTTGCGCCCCACGAAGTCGTAAGACGTCTCACCCCTGTAGAGACGGACGAGGGGGCTCCTCTGCGCAGGGGTGCCGTCGACGACGAGGGCGTCGCTCACGCTGGTCATTGCGAGGCCCCCGACTCCACTGCCAGCCCACGGGCCATCCCGATGATCCGTGCCCCGGTGACCCGCGCGTTACGGCCGAGCATGATGACCAAGGGACGGGTGAAGAAGTAGGTGGTGGCGATATCGAGCAACGTCGCAAGCCCCAAGAAGAAGGCGAACCCCCGCACGGTGCCGACGGCAACGAGATAAAGCACAACCGCGGCGGCGAGCGACACCAGATCCGCCGCCAGCACGGTGCGAAAGGCCCCTCGGAAGCTGCGGTCCACGCTCGTGCGAACCGACCTACCGCTTCGCACCTCGTCTTTCAGGCGTTCGAAGTACACGATGTAAGAATCGACGGTGATCCCGATCGACACGATCACGCCGGTCACCCCGGCGAGGTCCAGTGTGAGGTTCAACGAAGAGTGCCCCAGGGCCGAGACGATCGCCCACAGGACCGCCGCCGTCGTGGCCAGTCCCGAGACGACCACGATCCCCAAGGCCCGGTAGTAGAAGATCATGTAGAGCATCACGAGGAGCAGTCCACCGATGCCTGCCGCCAACCCCGCCCTGAGCGAGGACCTCCCCAGGGTCGGCGTCACGGTCGTCTGGTCGACGGGCCTGCCCCCGTTCGTGAAACGCACCGGAAGGGCGCCGTAGTTCAGGTCCAGCGCCAGGTCCTTCGCCGAGCTCTCGGTGAAGCTGCCACTGATCTGCACCTTGCCCTGGAAGGAGCTGAAGGCGCCCGCGTCCGGCTGCGTCAGGGGCGCGGACACCACCTGGCCGTCGAGATCTATCGCGATGATCTCGTGGAAGTACTTCTTCGCCATCGTGTCCCAGGCTCCCGATCCCGAGCCCGTGAGCGTCGCATCGACGACCCAGGAAGGAGTCACGAACGCCGCCTGGGCCGTCGCGACCGCCGACCCCTGCAGCTCCGAGGGACCGACGAGGTACCGCAAGCCTCCTCCTCCCTGCAAGGGCAGGAGAGCGTACGCCTTGGGGTGGGCGTCGTCCGCGGACGACGAGGTCGACCGAATGTTCGTGAGCACAGGGTCGGCGGGAATCGTGCTCAGGTTGGTGCTGTAGCCCGCGCTGGAGGAATTCGGCGTCACCGTCAGCGTCGGTGACTGCAGGGAATACTGGCTCGAGGAGCACGACGTCGGGAGTGCTGTCGAAGCCGTTGAAGGAGTCGAGCCCTTCGAGGCCTGATAGGCGGTAGCGCTGCACAGGACAGGGCGGAACTGCAGCTGCGCGGTCTGACCGATGAGCGCGATCAACTTGGCCGGGTCCTTCACACCCGGGAACTGCACGACGAGCCTGCCGCCCTGTGAATCCACGGTCGCTCCCGAGGCTCCTGCAGCGTCCACACGATTACGGATGATGTTGATGGCCGTGTCCATCTTCCCGCTGGACACGCGGTGCACAGGCTGGTAGACGACCTCCGACCCACCGGCCAGGTCGAGCCCGAGCTTGGGGTGCCAACCGACCCCGAGCGTGGCGGCCAGGAGCACCACCGCCACCCCGACGCTCACGACGAGGCTCACGATCAAGGACCGCTTCATCGGCTGCCGGCCTCCCCTGCCGCAGCTGCCCCGTCCTCGTCGTCGGCAGCGCCCTCGCTTTTCACCTCGTCCTCGTGCGTCACCTCGTGCTCACCAGCGCCGTCGACGGACCATCCGGCCTCCTCCTCGGGGTGCTCCTCCTCGGGGTGCTCGGTGAGCCGACGCGCGATGGTCGAGCGCAGCACGGTGATCCTGGTCCCCGGCGCGGTCTCGATTGTGATCCTGTCGAGCTCCACGTCCAGGACCCGCCCGAAGATCCCGGCTCCGGTGAGGACCTCGTCGCCGACGACTACCTGTTGGAGTGTCTCGCGCTGGCGACGGGCCTGTTGGGAACGGGGCCGCAAGAAGAACATGTACGCCAGCACCCCGAGCAGCAAGATGAAGATGAGCGTCCCGTAGCTGCTTGTGGAGCTGCCCTTGTTCGCACTGGAACTCGATGCCGCCAACACAGCGTTGTAAATGCTCAGGAAGTTGTGCATTTTGGGGCTTGGTGTCTCCCGCTGGGCTCCGAACGTACGACCTTACTCCAGGTACCCCCGGCCTCCCAGAGCAGCTGGACTCCCGATCGGGTGGACCACTCACCACAAGGTGGGCTCGCGTCCTGCCGCTGTTTGTTCTGCTACCGCCACTCCCAGGTGCTCGAAGGCGCGTGGCGTCGCGGTACGTCCCCTCGGCGTGCGCTGCAGCAGACCCTGCTGCAACAGGAAAGGCTCGTAGGCGTCCTCGATCGTGTCGGGCTCCTCCCCCACGCACTGGGCGAGGGTGACCAGCCCCACTGGACGGCCGCCGAACCTCGTGCACAAGGCGTCGAGGATCGCCCGGTCGACCTTGTCCAGCCCCAGGTCGTCGATGCCGAAGAGGTCGAGCCCGACCGAGGCCAGCTCCGCGGTCACGGGGCCCTCGGCTCGCACCTCCACGAAGTCGCGCACGCGACGCAGGAGCCGGTTCGCGATACGCGGTGTGCCTCGGGCGCGCGACGCGATCTCCCAAGCACCCTCGGGCTCGACGTCCACTCCCAGGATCCGCGCCGAGCGCGACACGATCCCGCAGAGGTCCTCCGCCGCGTACAGGTCGAGGCGGCCGAGGAAGCCGAAACGGTCTCGCAGCGGCCCTGTGAGAAGGCCGGTACGCGTCGTGGCTCCGACCAACGTGAACCGGGGTAGGTCGAGGCGGATCGAGCGCGCGGTCGGGCCCTTGCCGATGACGATGTCGAGCTGGAAGTCCTCCATCGCGGGATAGAGCACCTCCTCCACGGGACGCGACAGGCGGTGGATCTCGTCGATGAACAGCACGTCGCCCGGCTGGAGGTCGGTGAGTATGGAAGCCAGGTCACCGGTGCGCGCCATGGCCGGGCCCGACGTGACCCGGAAGCCCACCCCCATCTCCACCGCGACTATCCCCGCCAGCGAGGTCTTCCCCAGGCCCGGGGCTCCGGCGAAGAGGATGTGGTCGACAGGCTGTCCGCGCCGACGCGCAGCCTCGAGCACGATCTCGAGGTGCTCGGTCAGCTGAGGTTGACCGAGGAACTCCTCGAGCCGCCTGGGTCGCAGGCGGGCCTCGTCGGCGATCTCGACAGGATCGGGCAGCGCCTGTGCCTCGCGCACGGGTGAGACGACCTCGCGCCGGCCCGTCATCGGGTTCCCGCCAGCTCGCGCAAGGCCTTTCGGAGCAAGTCCTCGACGGCACCCTCGGCCGGCATGTCGTCGAGCGCGCGCCTGATCTCGTCGGGCCCGTAGCCGAGCTCGACCAACGCGGCACGTACCTCCGCGCGGGCGTTCGGGGGGGAGCCCGCGCCGCCGGGCACCTCCGAGCCGTTCAACGCGGACAACTCGAGGCGCGAGCGCAGGTCGAGCACCAGCCGCGCAGCCGTCTTGCGCCCTATGCCGGGCACCTCGCACAGCACCCCGAGATCCTCCTCCATGACCGCGCGTGTGAGATCAGCAGGGGTGAGCATCGACAGAACCGCTAGCGCGAGCGACGGTCCCACGCCGTGGGCGCCGACGAGGGCCTCGAAGCAGCGCCGCTCCTCGGCCGTGGCAAAGCCGTAGAGGACGATCGCGTCCTCGCGCACGTGCGTGTGGACGTGCAGTCGCACCTCGTCGCCCTGCTCGCCGACACGGGAGAGCAACGGGCCGGGGACGCTCACCCGGTACCCGACCCCACCCACGTCTACGAGGAGCTCGCCCTCGAGCGTACGAGCCAGCAGCTCTCCTCGCAGCCAGCCGATCACCGTGGCGCTCCGAGGGCCGTCGCCGCTGGATCCTTGGCGGAAGAGGCGGCCTCTACAGCACGGCGCAGAGGCTGACCGGTCAGATGGCACAGCGCCAGTGCGAGCGCGTCGGCGACGTCGGGGGGCCTCGGGGGCTCGGGCAGGTCCAACAAGGCGGCGACCATGCGCTGCACCTGGTCCTTGGTCGCGTTGCCGAAACCCACCACGGCCATCTTCACCTCGTTCGAGGTGTACTGGGCCACCTCGCACCCGGCCTCGGCCGCAGCCACCAGAGCGAGCCCCCCCGCCTGGCCGGTCGCCATCGCGGTGCGCGCGTTGGTCTGGAAGAAGACCCGCTCGACCACCACCGCGTCGGGACGCACCTCGGCCACCAACACTCGAAGCTCGCCGAGCATCAGCCGGAGGCGCTCGGGCAGGGGCATCTCGCGATCGGTGGTCACGACACCCCCGGTGGTCGCCGACAGATGGCTCCCGTACCTGCGCACGACGCCATAACCGCAGCGCGACAAGCCCGGGTCGATACCGAGGACGAACACCCGTTCGACTTTATCAAGCAACCGTGCCGCTCAGGTGGATGGGTTCGCTCAGGTCATGGGTGCCGCAGTGCGCGTTCACGCCCCGTCGTCGCGACCTACGCCCCAGCACCGCGACCTACGCCCCAGCACCGCGATCTGCGGACGCGCCCTACCGGGGACCTGGACGACGAGTCAATCTGTGGCGGCGGCGAGGACGTCGTCGGGCATGTCGAAATTCGACCACACGTTCTGCACGTCGTCGTCGTCGTCCAGCGCCTCGAGAAGACGTAGCACGCGACGGGCCTCGCCCCCGTCCACGACGGGCACGGTGCTCGAGGCGACCATCGCCAGCTCGGGCTCCTCCGGAGCCATCCCGGCAGCCTCGAGCGCGCTCGACACGCCGTGGACGTCACCGGGAGCGCAGATGAGCACGAACCGGTCGTCCTCGTCGCTCAGGTCTTCCGCGCCCGCGTCGGCTGCGACCTCCATGATCTTCTCTTCGTCGAACGAGTGAGGGAGGGCGATCAACCCCTTTCGGTGGAACTGCCACGACACCGCACCGGGCTCCGCGGTCGAACCGCCGTTGCGCGTGAAGATCTTGCGAATCTCCGCACCCGTGCGGTTGCGGTTGTCGGTGAGACACTCGACGATGACCGCCACTCCCCCCGGTGCGTACCCCTCGTAGACCACCTCGGTGTAGTGCACACCCTCGAGCTCCCCCGTCCCTCTCTTGATGGCGCGGTCGATCGTGTCGGTGGGCACCGACGCGGCGCGGGCCTTCTCGAACATCGTCCGCAGGGTCGCGTTGGCCGACAGATCTCCTCCGCCCTCGCGCGCGGCCACCTCCAGCTGACGGATGAGCTTGGCGAACACCTTCGCTCGCGCCTTGTCGACGGCGGCCTTCCGGTGCTTGGTGGTGGCCCACTTCGAGTGCCCCGACATCCCTAGTGACCTCTCTTGTCGATCATTGGTGCTCAATCATTGGTACGAACGCTCTTCTCGATCATCGACACGAACAGCTCGTGGAGGCGGCGGTCGGTGGTGAGCTCCGGGTGGCACGCGGCCGCGAGCACCGACCCCTGGCGACAGATCGCGGGAGTCGTGCTGCCGTCAGCCCCCGTTCCCGGGGCGAAGGCGCCCCGACCGTCGCCCCGCGTCCCCGACGGGGCCACGCCTGCTTTCGACGCGACCTCCGCCAGGACCTCCACCTCTGAGCCGACGGACTCCACCACCGGTGCGCGGATGAAGACGCCGTGAAGAGGAGCCTCCCCCAACGAGGCGACTTCCAGGTCGCACTCGAACGAGTCGAGCTGCCCGCCATAGCCGTTGCGGCGCACCACGAGGTCGATCGCGCCGTAGCAACGCTGGTTCGGCCTGCCGTCCGAGATGGCACTCGCCAGCAGGACCATTCCCGCGCACGTCCCGAAGGCCGGGAGGCCTGCCGCCAGCTCCTTGCCGAGCGGTTCCGCGAGCCCCGAGGACTCCAGGAGCATCGAGATAGTGGTCGACTCGCCGCCGGGCAGCACGATCCCGTCCAAGCCCGACATGTCCTCCGGCCGGCGGACCGGCCGGCTGGTGACGTCCAGCTCAGCGAGCGCGGCGCGGTGCTCGGCGACGTCGCCCTGCAGGGCGAGCACACCGACCAGCACCTGGGGGCACCTTCGTCTCGCGATCGCTCGGCACGCCCGCGCTCACCAACCGCGCTCGGCCAGGTGCTCGGTAAGCGTGCCCATCTCGAGCCCGGCCATAGGCGTGCCCAGACCACGAGAGACCTTCGCCACGATCTGCGCGTCGTCGTAGTGGGTGGTCGCCTCCACGATCGCTCGCGCCCTTCGCGGTGGGTCCTCGCTCTTGAAGATGCCTGAACCGACGAAGACCGCCTCGGCGCCCAGTTGCATCACCAGGGCGGCGTCCGAGGGAGTGGCGATCCCGCCCGCGCAGAACAGCGGCACCGGCAGGCGCCCGGTCTCGGCGACCTCGCGCACCAGGTCGATGGGCGCACCGAGCTCCTTGACCAAGGCGAACCGCTCGGTCGAGTCGATCTGGGTCAGCCTCCTGATGTCGCCGAGGATCGAACGCAGGTGGCGCACGGCCTCCACGATGTTCCCGGTCCCAGCCTCTCCCTTCGAACGGATGAGAGCCGCACCCTCGGAGATCCGCCTGAGCGCCTCCCCCAGGTTCGTCGCGCCGCAGACGAAGGGGACCTTGAACGCCCACTTGTCGATGTGGTGGGCCTCGTCGGCGGGAGTGAGCACCTCGCTCTCGTCGACGTAGTCGACTCCGAGCGCCTCGAGCACCTGTGCCTCGGCGAAGTGTCCGATCCGGGCCTTCGCCATGACCGGGATGGTGACCGCGCGCTTGATGGCCTCGATCAGCGCCGGATCGCTCATCCTGGCCACGCCGCCCTGTGCGCGGATGTCGGCCGGCACCCGCTCGAGCGCCATCACGGCGACGGCGCCTGCATCTTCTGCCAGTCGGGCGTGCTCGTCGGTGACCACGTCCATGATCACCCCGCCCCTCAGCATGTCGGCGAGCCCGCGTTTCACCGTGAACGTCCCCGTATGGCGTTCGCCGTTGCCGGCGTGGGCTTCGTCGGTCACGACCACAGTCTACCGAATGGGGTCTCGGCCCTCTTCGGCTTTGCCCGTCACTTGCCCGGCCGTGCGGGACCCGTCCCGGTCTCCTTCAACCTTCTCACCACTCGTCGAGCGCGGCTATGCGCACCGGGACGGCGTCGAGCTCACCCACTACCCGCGAAGAGGTCGTGGCGGCGACCGGAAGCTCCACCGTCCACAACCAACGTGTCGCCCGGGCGACCGCACTTCCGGCAAGGCGCGAGCGCGGGCTCGGCGGCGGACCGCTCACCATCTCCGACAACGCCTCACGAAGACCGGGAGGGTACCTGGTGACCGTCACGGCGAGGCGGTCGGCGTCGAACTCCCGAGCGCGCCCCGCCACCCGGTGCACGAGGGCCCCCGTTCCCGGCAGGAACACCGCCAACGGCACGAGCAAGGCCGCGGTCATCGTCGCCGGCGCGATGTCGCACCGTTTTATGTGTGTGAGCTCGTGGGCGAGCACCCCCTCCATGGCGACCGGGTCCAGGGCGTCCGCCAGACCGGAGGTGAGCACGAGCCCCGCGGTCCTCGGACCACGGCCGACCGCCAGCGCGTCGCGTACCTGGTCCTCCACCACCCACATCGCAGGAAGGCGAAGGCCCATGCTGGCGCAAAGCCCTTCGACCAGGTTGCACGCGCTCGGCAGGTCCTTCTCGTCTGCGCGCCGAGCGTGCAACGAGCGAAGCACGAACGACGAGGCCCCGAGCCACACCACCGCCCACAGGACAGCTCCTGCGGCGGCACCAGCCACCAACCCGACCAGAGGCTCTCCCGCTCCGCTGAGCACCAGCGCCACGACGCCGAACACGATCACGCCCGGAAGAGCCGCGATCGCACGAGCTCGGCGCCTGTTGCGATGAGACACCGCCGCGGTGTCGCCCCTCTGCACGAAGCCGTACCCCGGGGGCGAAGCCGTGGAACCGCGTGTCGTCCCCGGGGCTGTTCCGGTTCCTTCCGTCTTCTCCGAGGCGGCTCCTGCTACTGAGGCTTCTGAGGGTTCTGCGACTCCTACCGAGGCCGCCACGACTCTTGCTGGGCCCCTGGCCCTGTGGCGAGTTGTGCCGGCGGACGGCGCCGACGCTCGATCCGCGCGCACCGCCGCGACCGAACGATCCGCTTTGCGCCGACGGCCCTGGCCATTCCTGGCGCCTGTGCCGCGGCCTTCGGTACCGGCTCTACGGCGAGATGCCGGCTGGTCGCGTGCCGACGCGTCCTGGGCCCCTGCGTCGCCCGAACCGGATCGCCTCGGGCCCCGACCTCTGCGGCGGCGGTTCGAGGAAGACCCGGACGACGCAGGTGATCCGGGTGACCCCTCGGGTTGGAGCGATCCAGGTCGTCCAGACGCGTCTGCCACCCGCGTCAGCTTAGGAGAGCTTCGAAGATCCCCACATACCTAGAGGCAAGCGCCTGCATGGACCAGCGCTGCGCGTGATCCAAGGCCGCGTCGAGCGTCTCGGGCGCGCAGAGCCCGGTCCCGGCGGCGGCATCCGACAAGCCCCGTTCCAGCGCCCCGGCGAGGGCGACGGGGTCGTCCGGAGGGACCAACAACGCGTGACCGCGAGCCACGAACGCGTAGCCCGGGAGATCGCTCGCCACCACGGCGGTGCGCGCCGCCATGGCCTCGACCAGCACCACGCCGAAGGACTCCCCACCGAGAGCAGGCGCGCACAGCAGGTCGGCGCCCGCGAGACGTGAGGCGAGCTCCTCGTCCCCAATCCGCCCCAGCCACTCGAGTCCCGGACCACAGCGGTGGCGCCGGCGGAGGTCTTCGGTCTCGGGGCCCTGCCCCACCACCCACAGGGTGCTTCGCGGGGCCGCCGCTTCCTCACCCGTCAGCCGGTCCCACGCATCGAGCAGCACGCCCAAGCCCTTCCGCCTCTCGTGACGCCCGACGAAGATCACCGTGGGACCTTCCGTGCTCCACGGTTCGGCCCCCGAGAAGCGCTCGATCTCCACTCCGTTGCCCACCACTTCGTAGGAACCGCCGATCGCCCCCGAGGCGGTCGACGCGGCCTCGGGCGAGACGGCGCAACGCACGTCGAGGCGCCCGGCCGCCCAGCGCGCCGCGGGCGCCAGGGCCCGGTAGGCAAGACCCACGCCGGCGCGATGGAAGGTGCCGACCTTCGGCTCGCCACACGCAAGCAGACAGCCGTACCCCGGACCCGGGGCCAGCGGTTCGTGCAGGTGCAGCACGTCGAAGCCGCCGGCGCGCACCGCCCGGACCGCGCGCACGGCCGCCAGCGGGCTCAAGGTCACCGGTGCCACAGAGCCGTTGGCCGGCACGGGGATCGACCGGCCCAGTGGCACGACGCCGTGGGGAACGAGCCGAGGGAGATCCAGCGGTCCGTCGGCGGGCGCCAGCACGACAGCTTCGTGCCCGAGAGACCGCAGCGAGTCGGCCAGGCCCACCACCTGGCCCTGCACTCCTCCCGGCCGGCTGAGACTGTAAGGACAGAGGATCGCTATGCGCATCGTGGGGCCCCGCCCAGGCTCAGTGCTCGTACCCGGGGTCACCCGGCCAGTTCGGCTGGAAGAGGTACCACTGGTCGGGGGCGCGGCGGATGAGCGTCTCGAGGTCCGCCACGAGCGCCTGGGTGACCCTGGTCACGTCCGCACGCAGAGAACCTGTTCGCTCGGCCGCAACCGGAGGCATGATGACCGCCGTGTGGCCCCGCCCCGGCCCGCTGTAGACCGCAGCCGGCAGGAGCGCCGCACCGCAGCGAAGCGCCAGAGTCGCAGGACCGCCCGGCAGCGTGGTGCGCTCTCCGAAGAACTCCACCTCCACTCCGTTGCCCACGATGTCACGGTCGCACAGCAGTCCCACCAGCCCTCCCGACCGCAGGCAGCGCAAGAGGGCCCCGCCCACACCGGGCCCCATGGGCACGATGCTCAGTCCCATCGCCTCGCGCTGGGAGACGAACCAGTCGTAGAGCGCCCTCGGCTCGACGGGCTCGGCCACGCTCGTCATGGGGTAGCCCTTGAGGGCCAACCACGCCCCACCCCACTCCCAGCTCCCCACGTGAGGCAAGGCCATCACCACCCCACGGCCAGCGGCCATGTGCTCCACCAGGTAGTCGAACCCGGACTCGACGACCAGACCGTCGAGCACGACCTGATGTGGCACGGCCGGAAGACGCGCACCCTCGAGCCAGTAGCGGGCGTAGCTGCGAAACGCCCGCCTAGAGAACTCCAGCTCTTCGCTCTTGCCGAGCGGCCTGCCGAGCACCCGCGCCAAGTTCCGTGAGTACACCGCGCGCGCGTCGCGGCGAAAGGCCGTGAGCGCGAGCCCCACAGCTGACGCGCTCGCCCGGGCCAAGGGCTCCGGCAACCACCGCATGCCGGCACCGAGACCCCGGTAGACGAGGTAGACGGCCTGATCGTGGACAGAAGAGGCCGACGAGGATCCTTCGTACATCGAATCGTGGTGTAAGCGCTCAGGTGTCGTCGAAGATGCCGTCCGAACCGCGAGATCCGTCGGAACCCCAGTGACGGCTCGCACGCGCGTGCGCACGCGCTCCACCTGCGCGCATTCGCGCCTGGCGTCGCTCGCGCCATGTCCGCCCCGTACGGATCGAGGGGTCACCGTCGCGCCTCGCCCACCAACGGCCGAAGGGCTCGCCGGCGCGACGGTGCAGCGCCGCCCTCACGCCGTTGCCATCACGCTGGGCAAGGCCTTCGCGCCATGCCTTCCAGCGCGAGTCCGCACGCAGGTCGCGCCAACGCGCCATGCGGCGCGTGGACAGATCCGAGAGACCGCCGGAGACCCGGGCGACCGGCCGAAGCGGGCGCTGGCGCGCCGTCACTCGCAAAGACCGCGCCGGCCCTTCGGCCTCCTGCCAGATCCTCACAAAGCGCCCTGCGGCCGTTGCCGTCACGAGCCCGAAGAACACCCAGAGCGCCGGAACGAAGGCGGCCGCGTAAACCGCTCCCGCGACGAAGCACCCACCGAGGAGGATGAACCTCTCCGCGCGCTCCATGAGACCGCCGCGCGCCGAGAGGCCGAGCAACTCGGCCTTCGCTCGCTCGTAGGAGATGAGCGACGTCATCGCCATAATGGCGAAGGGGAGCAGGACCATCGTGCCGTGGTGGCGTGACGCGAGGTACCAGGCGACCCCCCCGTACATGAAGGCGTCGGCGACCCGGTCCGCTACCGAATCGAAAAAGGCACCGCGCACCGACGCCGTGCCGGAGGCCTTCGCCACAGGACCGTCGAACAGGTCCGGAAGACCCGTCGCGAACAACATCATTATCGCGAGCACGAGGTGCCCCGAGCCCACGACGAAAGCGGTCACCACGGACATCGCGAGCCCGAACACGGTCAGCACGTCGGCGTTAACGCGGCTCCGTACGAGCGTCTCGCCCACCGGCTGCGTCACACGGTCCACGGCATGGCGCCAACGACCATCGAGCATCTCTCGGCTTCCTCCCGACGACTCATGCCAGCTTATCTCCGGTCCCATCTCGGCCCCCGGCTGGATCACCGGCGACATCCGAGGGGTTGCCGGCGATACCCGGCGGCGTGCCTCAGACGTGTCGGCGACACTCGCACGCTGCGCTCCTGACGGCCCCGACAGCCGCCGGTAGGCTGCCCCGCACGGCGCCCACGCGCTGGCGTCACACCGTGGCGCAATGCACAGATCGAGCACGAGATCGAGCACGAGATCGAGCAAGGGGAGGTCTGCCGGTGGTGAGCTATCCACCGTCCCGCATCCGCAACGTGGTCCTGGTAGGGCACAACGGTGCGGGGAAGACGACCGTCGCCGAAGCCCTCATGTTCGCCACGGGGGCGATCTCCCGCCAGGGCAAGGTCGAGGACGGCTCCACCGTGAGCGACTTCCAGCCCGAAGAGATCAAGCGCAACATGTCGCTCTCCCTGGCCCTCACACCGGTGATCGTCGGCGACGTGAAGATCAACCTGATCGACACTCCGGGATACGCCGACTTCTTCTCCGAGGTGCGCGCAGCTTGCTCGGTGGCCGACCTGGCCGTGGTGGTCGTGAGCGCTGTGGAAGGAGTGGAGGCGCAGACCGAGGCGGCCTGGCAGCTTGCCACCGAGCTCGGCCTGCCCCGGCTCGTGGTCGTGAACAAGCTCGACCGTGAGCGAGCCGGCTTTGAACGCACTCTCGCGCAGCTTCGCGACACCTTCGGCACCGGTATCGCCCCGCTCGAGCTCCCGATCGGCGAAGAGACCGCGTTCTGTGGAATCGCCGACCTGCTGACCGACACAGCCATCCTCCACGAGAAGGGCAAGTCGAGCTCGGGCCCCATCCCCGACGACCTCGCCGACGCCGAGCGCCAGGTACGCGAACAGCTCGTGGAAGGGATCGTCGTCGGAGACGACGCGCTCATGGAGCGCTATCTCGACGGGAACATGCCGTCGAGCGAGGAGCTAGAGGCGGCGTTGGCCACGGGTGTGGCCCAGGGCCTGGTGTTCCCGGTGGTGTGCGTGTCCGCCACGACGGGCGTAGGCATCGACCGTCTCGCCAGCTTGCTTGCCGAGATCGCCCCTTCTCCCGACAAGCGCCCGCCGGCGACGGTCCGAGCCGGGGACACCGACCAGCAGGTGGCCGCAGACCCCTCGGCCCAGCCCCTCGCCCGGGTGTTCAAGACCATCTCGGACCCCTACGTCGGGAAGATCTCGTTGCTCAGGGTGCTGTCGGGAACGATCCGGCCCGACACGGTTCTCACGAACCCTCGCACCCACACCGACGAGCGGCTCCACGTGCTCCAAGTGCTGCGCGGCCACGAAACAGAACCGGCGAGCGAGGCCAGGGCCGGGGACATCGTCGCGGTGCCCAAGCTGTCCGACACCGCCACCGGCGACACGTTGGCACCCAAGGGATCTCCGGTCCTGGTGCCGGTGCCCGAGCCTGACCCTCCTCTGCTGGCGATGGCCATCCGACCCAAGTCCAAGGGTGACGAGGACAAGCTCATGACCGGTCTGCACCGCCTGCAGGACGAGGATCCCTCCCTATTCGTGGAGCGCGTCGACGAGACCCACCAGACGATCCTGCGCGGAACCGGTGAAACCCACCTGGCTGTCTCGGCCGAGCGCCTCCAGCGCAAGTACGGGGTGGAGCTCGAGACCGAAGAGGTGCTCGTGCCCTACCGCGAGACGATCACCAGCCAGGCGGAGGCCGAAGGCAAGTACAAGAAGCAGACCGGTGGGCACGGGCAGTTCGGCGTGGCGTCCATCCGCATCGAGCCGCTCGAGCGCGGGGAAGGCTTTCATTTCGTGGACCAGGTCGTCGGGGGCGCGATCCCGAAGCAGTACATCCCCGCCGTCGAGAAGGGCGTGATCGAAGCCATGGTCCAGGGCGGCGTGCACGGCTACCCGGTGGTCGACGTGCAGGTGACCTGCTACGACGGCAAGTACCACTCCGTCGACTCCTCGGAGATGAGCTTCAAGATGGCCGGGTCGCTGGCGTTCAAAGAAGCGATGACAGCCGCGGGTCCAGCGGTGTTGGAGCCGATCTCCCGCCTCGAGGTCACTGTGCCCGCTTCCATGCAGGGAGACATCCTGGGCGACCTCAACTCACGGCGAGGGCGCGTCCAAGGCACCGACACCCTCGCCGGCGGCTTCCAGCAGATCACAGCCCTCGTTCCCACCTCCGAGATCCAGCGTTACGCGGTCGATTTACGGTCTCTCACCGGTGGGCGCGGTCGCTTCCGGGTGGAACACGACCACTACGACGTGCTTCCCGCCAACCTCGTCGACAGGCTGGTCAAGGCCAAAGCCAACTGAGGGTCGTGCCGGTGGGCCCTGAGAGCTCCGGCTCATCGCGCCGGCCACGAGTCGCGCAGCCGGTGCCAGCTCTCGGGCAACGACTCGGGCATGACCCGCACCCCGGCCACCGAGGTCATGAAGTTCGTGTCCCCTACCCAGCGGGGCAGCACGTGCAGGTGCACGTGTCTCGGAATACCCGCTCCCGCCGCACGCCCGAGATTGGCGCCCATGTTGATGCCGTCCGGGTTGTATGCCGCCGTGATCGCGCACATAGCCGCGCGCACGGCGTTCCAGAGCGCTACCGACTCCTCGGCCGTCAGCTCCTCGAGATCCGAGACATGGCGGACCGGCATCACGAGCAGATGCCCGCTTGCGTAGGGATACGCGTTGAGCGCCGCGAGGTTGCGCTCGTCTCGCCACACGATGCCGTTTCGCTCGTCGGGCTCGCCGCTGGCCGCGATCCGGCAGAGCACGCAACCGTCGTCCTCCGCCGCGACGTCAGCAGGGAGCACCGATGCCACGTACTCGCTCCGCCAACCTGCCCACAGGTGCTCGAGGCTCACTACGGCGCCCTCCTAGAAGGACGGCGAGCACCGCGACCGGCAGAGCGCGCGGCCGCTAACACTCACCTCGGTCCAGAAGACCAACGCCCCCCACCCTTCTCCGGAGATCCCTTGGACTCGACCTCGGCCGCGACCGCCGCCACGAACACATCGAGGGCGATCCCCCGATCCGGACGATCCGACCCTCTGGCGTTCACGCCCACTGTGCCCGACGCCGTGTCGTCGTCTCCGACCACTAGCACGTACGGTGCCTTCTCGAGCTTCCACTTGCGGATACGACCGCCGAGCGGCTCGTCGGCCGGGTCGACCTCCACGCGCAGCCCCGCGTGGCGACACGTCACCGCAACGTGCTCGGCATAGGCGTCATGGTCGTCTCGCACCGGGAGGACGGCTACCTGGGTGGGCATGAGCCAGGTGGGAAGCGCCCCGGCGTAGTGCTCGAGCAGGATGGCGAAGAACCGTTCGACCGTACCGAACAGCGCACGGTGGATCATCACGGGGCGATGGCGCGCGTTGTCGGCCCCGACGTACTCGAGCCCGAAGCGCATCGGGAGCTGGAAGTCGAGCTGGACCGTGGAGACCTGCCAGTACCGCCCGATGGCGTCGCGTGCTTGAACGGAGATCTTCGGGCCGTAATAGGCGCCGCCTCCCACGTCCATCACCAGCTCCAGTCCCATCGCCTGCGCGGCGACACGCAACGCTTCTGTGGCCGCCTCCCACTCCTCGTCGCTGCCGACGGCCTTGCCCTCGGGCTTCGTGGAGAGCTCCAGGTAGAAGTCCTCGAGGCCGAAGTCTCGAAGCAGGTCCAACACGAAGTCCAACAGTGACTGGAGCTCGCCCGTCATCTGCTCGAAGGTGCAGAAGATGTGGGCGTCGTCCTGGGTCATCCCGCGCACGCGTGTGAGGCCGTGGACCACCCCTGACTTCTCGTAGCGATAGACGGTGCCGAACTCGAAGAGCCGGATAGGCAGTTCGCGGTACGAGCGCTGGTGGGACCGGAAGATCAAGATGTGGAACGGGCAGTTCATGGGCTTGAGTCGGTACTCGTGTCCCTCTTCGAGCGTTATCGGAGGGAACATGGACTCGGCGAACCACTCGAGGTGGCCCGAGACCTCGAACAGCTCCGATTTCGTGATGTGAGGGGAGTAGACGAACTGGTAGCCGGAGCTCACGTGGCGCCGACGCGAGTAGTCCTCCATGAGCTGGCGGATCGTCGCTCCCTTCGGGTGGAACACCGCCAGCCCGGAACCGATCTCCGGCGGGAAGGAGAACAGGTCGAGGTCCGCGCCTATGCGCCTGTGGTCACGTCTCTCGGCCTCCTCGATCCGGTGCAGGTGATCGACAAGTGCCTGCGCAGAGTCCCAAGCCGTGCCGTAGATCCGCTGGAGCTGCGGACGATGCTCGTCTCCGCGCCAATACGCGCCGGCCACCCGCAGGAGCCGGAAGTGACCGAGCCGGCCCGTCGAAGGCACATGAGGGCCGCGACACAGATCGACGAAACCGCCGTCGTGATCCACGACGCGCGCGGTCGGGTTCCGGTACACGCTCACGACGGACTCTCCGGGCACCATGTCCTGCGCCGCTTCAGCGGCCAGGTCCGCCTCAGAACCGACGCCCTCGATGATCTCACGCTTGAACGGCTGCTCCGCGAACAGCGCCAGCCCTTCTGCGATCGTGTGCTCCTCGCGCACGAACGGCTGGTCCTCGGCGATGATCTCTCGCATTCGCGCCTCGATGCGAGAGATGTCCTCGTCGCTGAACGTCGCACCATGCGGCAACGCGAAGTCGTAGTAGAAGCCGTCTTCGATCGCGGGGCCGATCGCGTAGTGGGCTCCCGGCCACAGGTCGAGCACCGCCTGGGCGAGCACGTGGGCGGTGGAGTGGCGCAAGATCGTACGTCCCGCGTCGGAGCCGCCCGTCAAGATCGCAACCTCTGTCTCTTCGCCCAACACACAGGTGAGGTCCACTTCAGCCCCGTCGACTGCTGCGGCTACGGCATCCTTGGCGAGGCGCTTGCCGATCGATCTCGCGAGGTCGAGCGCCGTGGACCCGGCCGGGAGCTGCTTGGTCGAACCGTCTGGCAGACGGACGATGACTTCGGCTCCCACGGCTCTGTCCCTCTTTCTGCGCTGCCCTGCGGCTCTCTCGTGCTGCTCTGCGGCTCTCTCGTGCTGCTCTGCGGCCCAGGCTATAGGTCCGGCTTCTTCTGATCGTCGATCATCACAGCACGACCCCCAACAGAGAAGCGGCCTCCCTCGCGTCGTGCGCGTGGACGGCTGCTTCGTCGATCACCGACAACGCGCCGGGCGCGTCCAGGTCGGCGTCCAGGCGCGCGCGCACCTCTTCCAGAGCTGCCCGGGCCGACGACGACATGCCACCGGGCCGGCTCGACGCGGAACGCCAGCGCTCGATGCGATCGGCGGCCGTGACGAGGTCGCGCTCCTCCCAGTCCCAGTCGGAACGGTAGTGGTGGGAGAGCAGCGCGAGCCGAAGGACCATCGGCTCCCACTCCTTCAAGAGGTCGCCGACGAAGACCAGGTTCCCGAATGACTTGGACATCTTCCGCCCGCCCAGTCCCACCATTCCCACGTGCAGCCAGTGCCGGCTGAAGGTCGTGCCGGTCACGGACTCCGACTGGGCCACCTCGCACTCGTGGTGCGGGAACACGAGGTCGCGTCCCCCGCCGTGCAGGTCGACGGTCTGCCCGAGCTCCCGCATGGCAAGCGCGGAGCACTCGATATGCCAACCGGGCCTTCCCGGACCCCAGCGCGACTCCCACGCCGGCTCGTCCGGAGCCGAAGACTGCCAGAGGACGAAGTCGAGCGGGTCCCGTTTGTTCGGATCGTCGGGGTTCCCCCCTGTCTCCGCCGCAAGGCGCAACATCTCAGGGCGCGACAGGTGGCTCACCTGACCGAAGCGGTCGAAGGAAGACACGTCGAAGTAGACGGCACCGCCGGCCACGTACGCGTGGCCCGAGTCGAGCACTGCGCCTATGAGAGAGAGGATGTCAGGAATCGCAGAGGTGGCACGGGGCTCGCTGTAGACGGGCAGGAGGCCGATCGCCTGCATGTTGGCGTCGAAACGGGCCATCTCCTCGGCAGCGAGGTCCAGGTAGTGCACCCCGAGCTCTCGTGCCTTCCTCAAGATGTCGTCGTCGACGTCGGTGATGTTGCGCACGAGCTTCGTCGAGTGCCCCAAGTCCCGCAGGCGGCGCTGGAGCAGGTCGAAGGTCAAGTACACCTGGGCGTGGCCCACGTGGGCGGCGTCATAGGGCGTGACACCACAGGAGTACATGGTCACCGTCGGGCCCGGCGAGAAATCGACGATCTCGCCCCGGACCGTCTCGTACAGCCGCATCACCGAGACGAAGCCCCACCCCGAGGAAGCTTCTCCAGCCCGGCGAGTCGCAACGTGCAGCGCGCCCGGTAGCGGACGTTCAAGCTGGCGAGCACCGCGGTGAACGCTTCGATGGCTCCAGCGACGTCCAGGCTCCCTGCATCGAGAGGGCGGAGCCCCTCCACCACTCCGAGCATCGCCATGGTGGCCTCGGTCGCCTCGGGGTGGTCGGAGCACACGAGAACGTCGGCATCGAGGAGCGCTTCCAGATCCCCCAGAGGCCCTGCCGGCAGGTGATGGCACGCGGCGGCCACCGAGGCGTCCGGCAGTGCGGACTGAAGCGCCTCCGCCAGCGACCCCCTCGGCGGTGCCAGCGCGAGCATCTCGCGCCCTTGCTTCACGATCACGTTCCCGACCGAGACCACCACCTTGCCGCTCAGCGACCCGGTGAGCTCGCGCGCCGTCTGCACCGCAGCGTCCCAGGGGGTCGCCAGCACGACGATCTCGGCCTGAGCGGCATCTACGTTGGGGACACCGACGATCCCGAGCTCATGGTCCGGCCACCTCTGGATCATCTCCGAAGCAAGCAAGTCGGCGCGCCCTGGGTCTCGTGACCCGAGGCTGATCTCGACTCCGGCATCCGCCAGTCGCAGCGCCAGGCCACGTCCGAGCGGCCCGGTCCCACCGAGGATCCCCACGTGCACCGCACCACCCTTGCACAACGGAGCCGAAGCTCGGGTAGGGTCCGCCGGCGTGCCGGGACTACTGGACGGAAAGCGCATCCTCATAACGGGTGTCCTCACGAACGCGTCCCTGGCGTCCGGGGTCGCTCGTGTGGCCCAGGAGCAAGGAGCCGAGATCATCGTGTCGGGGGCCGGGCGAGGCCTGTCGCTGACCCGGCGCGTCGCACGCAAGCTGCCTGTGCCCGTCGACGTGATCGAGATCGACGTGAGCAGGCCCGAGCACCTGCGGGCGGCCGCCGATGACCTGGCCACCCGATGGGGGCGGCTCGACGGACTGCTGCATGCGATCGGCTTCGCCCCGGCCGATTGCCTCGGCGGAGACATCTTGCGCGCCGGCTGGGAGGACGTGGCGCAGGCGCTGCAGATCTCCGCCTACTCCCTGAAGGCGCTCGTCGGAGCGATGCGACCTCTGCTGGCCGCGGCGGGAAGCTCCTCGGTCGTCGCTTTGGACTTCGACGCCCGCGTGGCGTGGCCCGCCTACGACTGGATGGGAGTGGCCAAGGCCGCCCTCGAGTCCCTGGCCCGCTACCTCGCTCGCGACCTCGGGCCCGACGGGGTGAGGGTGAACCTCGTCGCGGCCGGGCCGGTGCGCACGATGGCAGCAAGGTCGATCCCCAGCTTCAAGACGTTCGAAGACACGTGGGCAGACCGCGCGCCCCTCGGCTGGGACGTCACCGACGGCGATCCGGTGGCCCGCGCATGCGTTGCGCTGCTCTCGGACTGGTTCTCCATGACCACCGGCGAGATGCTCCACGTCGACGGAGGCGTTCACGCCATGGGTGCCTGACCGAGCGACACTCGGCCCAGGTAGACCCGGACCCTCAGTCCCGGTGCCCAGCCAGGATCTGGTAGAGCTCCTTCGTCGCCCTCTGGACGACGGCCGACGCCCGCTCCAGCTCGTCGGAGTCCGCGCTCATACCCACCTGCTTGATCGCGATCAGGAACGGGGGGATCACGGGCCCGAGGCGCTCACCCGCTTTTCGCAGGCTCCGGAACCCGTCGTGCCGGCCCGGGCCATGCCCGCCCTCCGACTCCCACGGCGCCTTCCCGAAGCGCTCGGCACGATCCGCGGCCTCGGTGCGCCCGGCCTCGGTGAGCTCGTAGACGCGCTTTCCGTCACGCTCCTCGCACCGCACGAGCCCCTCGTCCTCGAAGAGCTGGAGCGTCGGGTACACCGACCCGGGGCTCGGGCGCCACATGCCTCCGCTCTTCTCCTCCAACCGGTTGATGATCTCGTAGCCGTGACCGGGGCCCTCGGCTAGCACCGCGAGCAGCGCCGTTCGAATGTCCCCTCTGCGCATCCTGCGTCCCCCGCCGCGAAATGGTGGTACGAGCTCGCCCCATTCCGAGCCCCAGTCCTCCCACCACGGAGCCCGCCGCCTCTGACGACCTCTGGTCGAGGACCCGCTCTCGACCCCTCTGACACCTCTGACCCTTCCTCCAGGGCGCGCGCCCTGGTGAGCCCTGAAATCCGATCCTTCGTGCATCTGGCCCTCCTTGTCCCTCGTCCACACCGTGTGACCGTTCACCACGGTGCGGCAACAGCCACAGTCAGACTATCACGATATATCGTAACCCCTCACGATACTATCTGCAACTCGTCCCTGCGCAAGCCTTCGAGCCTGCTTAGCGCGGCCGGTAGGTACACATGGTGGCACTATCCGCTATCATGTGGGCATGGTAAGGACTCAGATCCAGCTGACCGAGATCCAGCTCCGGCGCCTCCAACGCAGGGCAGCGGAGCGACACGTGTCGGTGGCTTCGCTGGTGCGTGACGCGGTGGACAGCTCCCTTGCTGACGACCAGCGTGATCGGCTGCGAGAACGTGCTACGGCCGTCGTGGGACGATTTCACTCAGGACGCTCCGACGTCGCATCTGACCACGACCGGTACCTCGAAGACGCCTTCGGGTCTTGACTACCCTCGTGGACACCTCGGCCATCTTCGCCCTGCTGGACGCCGACGACGCCAACCATGGCGCTGCCGCGCGATGGTTCGCGGACCACGAACGAGCCGATCCACTGATCACACACAACTACGTGGTCGTCGAATCAGCTGCTCTCGTCCATCGGCGTCTCGGCGTCATAGCCTCGCGGGCTCTGTTCGACGCCTTGTTACCCGCTTTCGAGATTGTCTTCGTCGACGAAGAGACGCATGATGCAGCGGTACGGGCGTGGCTGACGATCGGAACACGAGAGTCGTCCCTCGTCGACTGGGTCAGCTTCGAGCTCGTCAGGTCGACTCGGATCGATCAGGCGTTCGCGTTCGACCAGGACTTCGCCGATCAAGGGATCAGCGTCGTCCCCTCCGGCTGACGGTGACTCAGCGCTGGATCGCCTTCACCTCCAGGTACTCCTCCAGCCCGTAGTGACCGAGCTCCCGCCCGATGCCCGACTGCTTGTACCCGCCGAAGGGGGCCATCGGGTTGAAGCCACCGCCGTTGACCTCCACCTGCCCGGTGCGCAGTTGGCGAGCGACCTCTTGGGCGCGTTCCTTTTCGCCTGCCCACACCCCGCCGGCGAGGCCGTAGATGGTGTCGTTGGCGATGCGGATGGCCTCTTCCTCGGTGTCGTAGGGGATGATCGAGAGCACCGGCCCGAAGATCTCCTCCTGGGCGATCGTCATGTCGTTCGTCACCTCGGAGAAGACGGTTGGGAGTACGTAATAGCCCTTCTCCAACCCCTCGGGCACCTCCGCGCCCCCGCACAGCAACTTGGCGCCTTCATCGATACCACTCTTGATGTAACCCCGGACCCGCTCGCGTTGGGACGCCGACACGAGCGGTCCGAGGCGCGTCTCTGGATCGAACGGGTCGCCGGGCTTGTAGGTCTGCGCGGCCTTCACGGCCAGGTCCTCCACCTCCGCCAGGCGTGAGCGAGGCACGATCATGCGCGTGAGGGCCGAGCAGGTCTGACCCGAGTTCAAGAAGCAGGCGGACACCCCCGAAGGCACAGCCTTGGACAGCTCCGCGTCCTCGAGGATGACGTTCGCAGACTTGCCTCCGAGCTCCAAGGCCACGCGCTTCACGTTGTCGGCCGCGAGCTGCATGACGCGTTTGCCGGCGCGGGTGGACCCGGTGAACGACACCATGTCGATGAGCGGGTGAGACGAGATCGCCTCCCCCACCACGGTGCCGGGCCCGGTGACGAGGTTGAAGACCCCGGGGGGCAGACCGATCTCGTCGAACACCTCGGCCAGGACGAAGACGTTCAGTGGAGCCACGACGCTCGGCTTGAGCACGACGGTGCACCCGGCGGCGATCGCAGGGGCGACCTTGGCGCAGATCTGGTGAAGCGGGTAGTTCCACGGCGTGATGCAACCGACGACCCCGATCGGCTCACGCACGACGAGCGAGCTCCCGATCTCCTCTTCGAAGGCGATCTCTCGCACGATCTGGGACATCGTGGCGAAGCTCGTGATGGGAAGCCCGACCTGGATGAGGTTCGACAGGGTGAAGGGCATGCCGACCTCCTTCGAGATCAGCGTGGCGATGTCCGCCGAGCGCGCGCCGAGAGCCTCTTGGACCCGCGCGAGCGTCTTCGAACGCTCGTCCACCGAGGTCTTCGACCACTGGGAGAAGGCGTCTTCCGCGGCGCGCGCCGCGCGGTCGACGTCCTCGGCGGTACCCTTCGGTACGGTTCCCATCACCTCCTCGGTGGCCGCGTTCACCACCTCGATGCTCCCGGTGCCGGTGGAGGGCACCCATGCGCCATTGATGTAGAGCTTGTCGCAGACCTCCATTACCGACCTCCTGTTGGGCGACTGGCAGCTAAGAGTGCTGGGATCCGTGCCGGTTCGATGAACTGGCTCGAATGGTTGGGTTGGCCGTACTGGCTGAGGGTGCTGCGAAACCACTGGCTGAGGGTGCTGCGAACCCGAATTCTATGCCGCCGCACGGCGAGACGTCCGGTCGGCCCGCGTCATCTCACTATGAATGGTGAGGCAGGGTCCGACAGCTCGTCTCGGTACCACGTGATCGTCCTCTCGAGCCCGTCCTTGAGCGAGTGCTGCGGCTTCCAGCCGAGTAGTTCGCGGGCCTTGGTGCTGTCCGAGCGCATCTCCCAGATCTCGGTCGGCCGATCCGGCAGTGCTCCGAATTGCGCCGCCACCGGGTTTCCCAGCAGGTCCAAGATCAGCGTCGTCACCTCGCGAACCGACACGTCTTGGCCGCACCCCAGGTTCAAGAGCTCCCCCTCGACCCCCGGCACAGTCGCAGCACGCACGATACCGTCGACGAGGTCCTCCACGTAGTTGAACTCGCGTGTCTGGCGGCCCTGGGTCATGCGCAGCTCCTCGCCACGCAACGCTCGCACGATGACCTCGGGGATCACCCGGTCCGCGGTCTGCGCCGGCCCGTAGGCGTTGAACGGCCGCAGCATTACTATCGGCCATCCCTTACCCTCGTGGAACAACCGGCAGAAGCACTCCGCGCCGTACTTGCTGGCTGCGTACGGAGAGAGCGGGCGTACCGGCATGTCCTCCCGAAAAGGCGACGAAACAGCCCCGTAGATCTCGCTCGTGCCTATGTTCACGAACCGGCTGTATCCGCATCCGTCGAGGGACTGGAGGAGGTTCACGGTCCCCTGGACGTTCACCTGCACGCACTCGTCGACCCTCTGCCAGGACTTCCCCACATGGGTGTAGGCACCCAGGTGGAGCACGTGTGAGGGCCTCACCTCGTCGACCAGCGCCTCCATCGCACCCCGGTCGGCCAGGCTCGCTTCGTGCAGCGCGATGCTCTCGCGCATCTCCACCAGGCGCACCGCGTAGATGCTCGACACTGCGCTCGTGAGGCCGTGCACCTCGACCCCGTCAGCCACGAGGCGCCGCACCAGGTGCGATCCGATGAAGCCCGTGGCGCCCGTGACGAGGACTCGCGAACCAGAAGGCCAACGGGGCCGGGGCACTTGGCCCGACGACGTCGTCGCCACGTTCCTTGGGTATTCGGACGACGCGCTGACGCTCACTTCCCACCTCGGGCACTCAGATCGGGCGCCCGTTCCCACGGTGCATCGCCGCCCTCGCACAGCGCGCTCAGCTCGAGCGCGTCCTTGTACGTGTCCATCGAACGCCAAAACCCACGATGCCGGTACGCGTACAGTTCCCCGGCAGAGCCGAGCGCGGGCAGCACCTCCCGTTCGAAGTCGTCTCCTGCGAACCAAGCCTCCGCACGACTGTCGAGAACGAAGAAACCCGCGTTGATCCAGTGGTCGGGGAGGCGGGGCTTCTCCGTGAACCGATGCACTCGCCCGCCGGAGTCGCTCTCGATCGTCCCGTACTGCGACGGCAAAGGCACGGTGGTCATGGTTGCCGCCCCTGGATGGTCCTGGTGAAACGCTAGGAGGTCGGTGAGATCGATGTCTCCGAGACCGTCGGCGTACGTCACGAAGTAAGTCTGTCCCATGTCCCGCGCGCAGAGAGACACTCGGCCTCCGGTGTTCGTGTCCTCCCCCGTGTCACGCACCTCCACTTGCCATTCACTCGGCAGAGTGGCTGCGAATGCCTCGAGCAGGTCGGCCTTGAAACCCGCGGCCAAGACGAAGTCCGTGAAACCCTGGCGTGCGTATATCCCCATCACATGCCCCAGGACCGGCCGTCCCGCCACCTCGAACAACGGTTTCGGTACCTCCAGCGTCTGCGGATATGCGCGGGTTCCCTTCCCCCCACAAAGAATCAGCGTCCGCAACGTTCGGTCCTCGCGGTCATTGTGGCCCGGACGGGGGCACGTCAGCTACGTGCCACATCCCTTCCCGGCAAGCGCCAGCCCGGCCGCCCCCGGTCCATCGACACGGCTCAACACGAACTGCACTATCTGTCTAGCGGACAGCCGCGGTCAAGTGCTGGCCTCCCCTAACAAGCTAGCGGTGGATGCGGCGTCCCAGCCACAAGAGTGCTTGGCACGCATGTACCGTGTTTTGCCTGACCGCCGGTCGGCATGGTCTGTGTCAGAACCCTCAACACCCGACCTGCGAGTGTCCCGATCAGGGAGAACGCTCGCCGACGGGCTTCTTGCAGGCCCAAGAGATCACCAGAGCTGCATAGTCGTGATCAAAGAAAAGGAGAGCACAGATGGATTACTCCGAATACGAGAAGCTGACTTTCGAACGTCGCGGGAACGGCGTCCTGCTCATCACGCTGAACCGGCCAGAGAACTACAACGCCGCCGACGAGACCATGCACCGTGAGCTCTCGAGGGTCTTCGTGGATGTCTCGCGCGATCCTCAAACGCGCGTCGCCCTCGTCACCGGAGCAGGCAGGGCTTTCTCGGCGGGGGGCGACCTTGCGATGGTCGAGCGCCTGGTGGGCGACCACGACCGGGTTGCCCGCATGCTCTCGGAGATGAGCGACCTCGTTTACCACATGATCGATTGCGAGAAGCCGGTCGTGTCGGCGATCAACGGCGTCGCCATCGGCGCAGGGCTCGTAGTGGCTCTGCTAGCCGACGTCTCGATCTGTGCCGAGGATGCACGCCTGGGCGACGGTCACGTGAGACTTGGCCTCGCAGCCGGTGACCACGCGGCGATCCTCTGGCCCCTGCTGGCTGGCATGGCGAAGGCCCGCTACTACTTGCTCACCGGAGAGATGCTCACCGGCAGGGAGGCCGAGCGTATCGGCATGGTCACGATGGCCGTTCCGAAACACCGAGTGCTAGACGAAGCGATGGCGGTGGCAACCAGGCTCGGCAGCGGATCACAGCTGGCCATTCGGTGGACGAAGAGGGCCCTCAACAATTGGCTGCGAGCCGCCGGACCGATCTTCGACCAGTCAGCAGCCTACGAGATGCTCTGTTTCATGGGACCTGACGTGCCCGAGGGCGTCGCCGCTTTGCGCGAGAAGCGCCCGCCGCTCTTCCCTTCCGCTACCGACGCTCACTGACCGCCCCGGCCTGCTGACCCGAACGCCACCCGCAAGCCCCTGGCCTCAGCCAAGGGTCACCGTGGTGCACACCGACGTGTCGCAACTTCGACACAACCTGCTTGCAACCCCGCGAGCTTTCTCGCATGATGACATTTGGCAGCCCAGGAGATCGAGAAGGAGATCCGTCAATGAGTGTCTACAAAGTGATCGAGATCATCGGTACGAGCAACCAATCCTGGGAGGACGCCGCCTCCTCGGCCGTCAAGACTGCGCGTGAGACCCTGCGTGACCTCCGTGTCGCCGAAGTCGTCGAACAAGACATCGACCTCGGCGATGGCGACGTCATCACGTTCCGGACGAAGCTCCGAGTCTCATTCAAGTACCAAAGCGAGTAACAGCTCTGTCCCTGCCTAGGGCAGACGGCTAGTAGCAGCCGCCTGCGCCAGAGCCGTAGCCGGCCGCCAAGGCGGCGAAGTCAACGGTTCCCCTACAGTGCGGAGGATGCCGGATCGGCTGTCCCCCAGGCGGGGTGTGGTGGCGTCCGTGTGGCGTCTACTGATCGGACCACCGCTGCGAGCGCGCGAGGCGTCCAAGGAACAGCTCACTCCGGTGGAGGGTCTGTCTGCGCTGTCACTCGACGCCCTCACGTCGGTGGCGTACGGACCAGAGGCGATCATCGTCGTCCTCGCGGTGGCAGGTGCCGGGGCGCTGCATCTTGTGCTCCCGATCACTGTCACGATCGTGGCGCTCTTGGCCATCCTGGTGTTCTCCTATTGCCAGGTGATCGATGCCTACCCGGGCGGCGGGGGCGCGTACGCCGTGTCCCGGGCGAATTTCGGCGCTCGCGTGAGCCTTCTCGCCGCCGCCGCGCTCGTCGTCGACTACACGCTCACCGTGGCCGTCTCGATCACAGCCGGCGTAGGGGCGTTGACGTCGGCATTCCCGAGCTTGAGCTCGGCCACGGTTCCGATCTGCCTGGGGATCCTCGCCGTCGTCACTGTGCTCAACCTGCGTGGCTTGGGCGACACAGCCCGCGCCTTTCTTCTGCCGACGATGGTGTTCATCGTCGGGTTGCTGGCCATTATCTGCACAGGCCTGGTCCACCCCCTGGCGCTGCACGTCCCGCTGCCCGGCCGGCCTCTGTTGGCCACCCGCGGGTTGGAGATCGTGAGTGTGCTGCTGGTGTTGAAGGCGTTCTCGGCCGGATGCAGCGCGCTGACCGGCGTGGAGGCGATCGCCAACGGCGTGCCGCTGTTCCGCCAGCCGCGGACGGTCCGAGCCAAGCGAACCGAGCTGCTGCTCGGGGGGATCCTCGGTGCGATGCTGCTCGGCCTGGCGGTCCTGGCCCGCCGCTGGAGCATCGGGCCTCGCTCCGGACAGACCGTCCTGAGCCAGATCATGGCCATCGCCGTCGGCCGGCACTGGGCCTACTACTTGGTGTCGCTCACCATCACATTGGTCCTGGCACTGGCCGCCAACACGTCGTTCGGTGGGTTACCCGTGTTGGCCAGCCTGTTGGCGCGGGACAACTACCTGCCGCACCTCTTCTCCCTGCGCGGCGATCGACAGGTGTTCGCGAACGGCATCTGGGCGTTGGCCATCCTGTCCGGAGCTCTGATCGTCGCCGTGGACGGGAGCACCCTCACGCTCATCCCCTTGTTCGCCATCGGCGTGTTCACCAGCTTCACGCTGTCCCAGGCCGGACTGGTCGTGCATTGGTGGCGGACTCGGCCGCAACGTTGGCGGCATCGCGCTGTCGTGAACGGCCTCGGCGCGATAGTCACCGCGGCAGCCACAGCGGTGTTCTTGACCACCAAGTTCACCCAGGGCGCCTGGGTGGTCGTGCTGGCCGTACCCGCCTTCATCGGCTTGTTCGTCCGGATCCACGCCTACTACGACCGCTCGGCGCGCGCCATCGAGCTCGGTCTGGTACCGGGCAGACCACGAGGCAAACGCACTGTGGTGGTCGTCCCCGTGACGGGAGTGTCCCGTCTTACTCAGTACGCCATCAGCGAGGCGCTCTCGATCAGCAAGGACGTGGTGGCCGTGAACGTCGTGCTCGACGCCGACCAAGAGGCCGAGCGTGCCGGCGATCTGAAACAGCAGTGGGCTCGGTGGAACCCCGGCGTGCCGCTGCGGGTTCTCAGTACGGAGTTCGCCTCGGTGGCCGGGCCGGTCGCGACGTTCATCGACGAGCTTCGCGAGCACTACAACGAGCAGATCGTCGTGCTGATCCCGGTGGTGCTGCCCGACCGGCTGCGCTACAGCTTCCTGCACAATCACCTGGACCTGGTCCTCACCTCCGCTCTGCGGACTCGCGCCGACGTCGTGGTCGCGCGCGTTCCGATGCCCATGCATCCTGAGATCGGTTGAGCTACCTACCTGTGAGAGCTGACCTTCTCCAGGAACGGCACCAGGTGGCTGAAGAAGACGTTGCGCGGGTAGGCGCCTGCGGGGTCGTTGTGCGAGTACGTGCTCTGCCGATTGACGAGCGTCAAGTTGCCCAGAGGTATCTGTGACTGCTCTGCCAGGATTCGCGCGTCCTCGAGCACACCCGCTCCACCCAAGCGCGCTCCAAAGGCGTAGATCAGAAGGCCCGTCGGAAGGTCGTGTCCCATGGTCGCGTCGAGATCGAGCACGCTCTGGGCTGGATTTGCATTTCCGTTGTCCACCGCACCCGTGTCGTCGGTCAAGCGCTGCGGGAAATACCACTCGGTGCCGTCCACGTTCTTCATCGGATACCCCGAGAACATCGTCGCGAAACGTTTGATCGGGGTGAGAGCACCTGTGCTGTTCCAGCCATGGACCGGACCGCGTGCGCCTATGCCTTCGCCGAGATGAGCCTGGGCCGCGAGCAAACTTGACGGCGAGGTCGCCGCGTTGAGTGCGTAGCCGTATTGCGCGAGGTTGGTGACCCGCACCGGGGGCACGATGTCGGGCGGCAGAATCCCCGAGCTTTGACCGAGGGAGATCTCGTTCGGATGCAGAAGCGCAGTCAGAGAACCTGTGGCATTGAACAGTCCCGAGTACGGAGCCGGGATCCCGCCGAAGGCCAGCCAGGGAGTGGCGCTCGGGGCATCGAGCGACTGCAGCTCCTGGGTAGCCTGCTGCGCGCTGAGGGCGCTCGGGACGCTCCCGCCGTCGATGTAGACGAGGCCTGCTAGGTCATCGGCCCCTGCGCGGCCGTTGAAGTCCCAGGTCGCGTACGCCGTGACCACTGCTCCGCCGAGCGAGTGGCCACCGAGCACGACCTTGCCGCCGAGCTTCTTCGCGGCCTGGATCACCCTGTGCAGGTCCTCGACTGCAACGTTCATTCCCCACTGCTTCGCGAACGCGACACTCGAGTTCGAGATGAGTTGGAAGTGGTGCTTGACGCTCGGGTTCTTCAGGTACCCCAGGTAGTAGTCGAACACTTGCGTCGCTGTGGCCGCACCGTCCTTGGCCAGGTTCAGCTCCGATTGGTCCTCGAGCAGGTTCTCTCGGCGCTCCACGGACCACACCTGCCAGCCGCTGGTCTTCGAGACGATCCGCTTGGCGAGTGGCACGAAGTAGGCGCTTCCCGCAGAGGTGCCCGGCTCCAGTACCAGCACGTTCTTCGCGTTGGTCGGCCCGACCTTGATCACGCCGACCTTGTCATACTTGGCCGGCGTGCCCGGAGCGGCGAAACCCCGCATCCATCTGACGCCCATAGCCGTCGCAGGCGAGCTTGCAGCTGTCCCACCCGAGACGAGTGCCATCACGCACCCGATCGCGATCGCAACGAGCACACTTTGCCTTATTCGGATTCGTTTCATGTGAAATCCTCCCCTTCGGTACCGGCATCGAGTCATACGTTCTTCACGGTGGAACACTCGATGCCTACGAACTTGACCTCGGGTCTCACGAACGCCGACAGCGATGAACCGGAGCTACTCACCCGGAAGATGGACGGCGAGCCAGCTGGTTCCTCGCGCGGTCTGGACGAGTCGATGGCGTGTTCGTCGCGGCAGGAGAACCCAGTCGCCCTGCTCCAACGAAAGCCTCTCGCCGTCTACCTCGAGTACCGCCGCGCCTCTCAGGACCACGACCCATTCATCGAGGTCCTGGTCGAATTCGAGCACCTTGTCGAGCTCGCCGCTCAGGATCTGTTCGATGAGCGTCTCGCCCACCTGGACGACCCGTTCGACACGTTCACCTTTCACAGGAGCGAGGGAGCTGTCGAGAAGCCGACCACGAGCAGGAACGAGCACAAGGTCAAGGCTACGCCGCGATCGTAGGCCCGACGCTCATGGGGAGTGACCCTGTAACCGCGGACGACGCGCTCGATCGCGACTCACTCTCGTGAGCACTCATGCGGGGACAGGGTTCGCGCGGGCGCGGGCGCGGATGTGAGCGCGGCCGTGGGCACCTGGTCGGAAATCAAGCCGTAGCATTCGCAAATGACCCTCGACATCACGGTCGTCGACGCGTTCACCGACCGGGCTTTCACCGGCAATCCCGCAGCGGTCACCGTTATCGCGGCATTTCCCGAAGACCCCCGCATGCAAGCAGTGGCACGCGAGATGAACCTGTCCGAGACAGCCTTCGTGGTGCCCCGAGACGACGAGGATCACGACCTGCGTTGGTTCACGCCGTCCATGGAGGTCGACCTCTGCGGTCACGCCACCCTGGCTGCGGCGTACCTGCTCGGTGGCGAGGCACGCTTCCACACGCGCAGCGGCATCCTCACATGCGCACGTGTCGATACAGGAATTATCGAGATGGACTTCCCCGCCGACGCGCCGGTGGAGACGGAGCCGCCTCCAAACCTCGACCTCCCTGGTGTCTGTTGGTACGGACTCGGGAAGTTCGACGCCCTCGTCGTAGTAGACGATGCCGCCCCGCTACGAAGCCTTCGCCCGGATCTGGTCAAGCTGAGCGAGCTTGGCACTCGTGCTGTCATCGTCACCGCGCCGGGTGACCGGCCCGATGTCGACTGCGTGAGCCGGGTGTTCGCTCCGAACGCCGGCATCCCCGAGGACCCGGTGACCGGGTCGGCTCACTGCACGCTGGCCTGCTACTGAAGCGAGCGCCTCGGCCGGGACGTGCTCCTGGGCGAGCAGGCGTCGGCGCGCGGTGGCGTCGTCCGTATGCGTCGCGCCGGAGACCGGGTCGTCCTCGGAGGACAAGCGGTCACCGTGGCCCATGTCCGACTCCTCGCCTGATGTGCCATGTAGCGAGTGGCGAACGACTCGGCCAGGAACAGGCAGGGCTTGCTGGGCAAGCGAAGTGGGCGCAGCAGGACTCGAACCTGTGACCTCAGCCGTGTGAAGGCTGCGCTCTAACCAACTGAGCTATGCGCCCGCCGGAGCGATGCTAGCCGCGCCCAAAACGAACACGATGTGATCAAGAGCCGATCGGAGCCAACTCGTCGAAGCCGATCGCTCGCTCCAAGGCGGCCGCCGATCGGATGACGACCAAGTCGGCATGCTGGGGACCCACGAGCTGCAAACCCACCGGTAAGCCGCCCGAGCTCAACCCGACGCAAACCGATGCGACAGGTGAACGGGTCATGTTGAAGGGATAGGTGAAGCGCACCCAGTTGGCGTCCACCTCGTCGTTGATCATGCCCGATCCTCCGAGCGCGAGCGGGGGCGGCAGTCCCGCGCAGGTTGGAGCCACGAGCAATCTCACCTGTCGGAACAGCTCCACCAGACGCAGGTTGAGCCGATGACACGAATCGAGAGCATCCACGACGTCGACCACCGAGACGTTCTCTGCCGCCCAATCGAGCTGGGCGGCCAGCAAAGGGTCCACCTTCTGCCATGCATCGGTCCCGCGATAAGCCCCCAAGGTGCGCAGATTGTAAGCAAGCATGAGCGTGAGCCAATCGCGCACCGGATCCTCGTCGAAGACGGTCTCCACCTCCACGACCTCGGTCCCGAGCGACGCGAGCACCTCTACGGCGCGCCTGCATAGAGCTAGCACCTCTTTGTCGACGGGTGCGTAGCCGAGCGTGGGAGACCACGCGATCTTGGTCGGCACTCTGGCCTCCTCGAGAGCCGCGAGCCAAGACGCCTCGGGGCGAGGCAACGAGGAGAGGTCCGTCGGGTCCGGGCCGACCGCGACGTCGAGCGCGCTCACAACGTCGACCATGCGCCGTGCCATAGGCGCCTTCGTGGAGAGTAGATGCCATCCGGGGGGCTGCGCGCCGCCCGAGGGCACCCTCCCCAGTGAGGGCTTCATTCCCGAGAGCCCGCAGCATGAGGACGGGATGCGCACCGAACCACCCCCGTCCGAGCCCGTCGCCAGTGGCACCATGCCCGCCGCCAGCGCCGCCGCGCTCCCACCCGACGACCCGCCGACGCTGTGCTCGGTGTTCCAGGGATTAGAGGTGGCCCCGAACACCGTGTTGACGGTGTCGGCCTTCCATCCCAGCTCGGGTGTGTTCGTCTTCCCGACCACGATGCAGCCCGCCGCCTTCAATCGAGCCACCAAGGGCGAGTCGACTGTGGCCACGGCACCGCGGGCAAAGATCGCCGAGCCGTGTGAGGTCACATAACCGGCCGCGTCCTCCAGGTCCTTCACGCCGATGGGTACTCCCGCCAACGCTCCCGGATCACCTCCGGCTGCGACCGTCTCGTCGACGCGACCAGCTGCCTGGAGCGCCGCCTCTGCGTCGACGGCGACGAAGGCGTTGAGCACCGGGTTGAGCGTCTCTATGCGTTCCAGCGCATGTGAGACCACCTCGCGCGCGGCCAAGCCCCCACGGCGCACCTCACCCGCCAGCTCCGACAACGACATGGTACGGAAGTCCACGACCATCGCGTACCACGTCGGCGCCCCGGTTGCAGGAAGCGTTGGAGAAACGAGGACATCGGACCGCCCGACAGACCGTCGAGCCCCCTCGAAAGGGGGAGCCCGGTGCCTTTCGCTGCGTTAGTAGCCTGGTGAGATGGGTGAGGAGGAGACCGGCACGACGAACGAGCCCGTGCCGAAGCTGAGCATCGGGCAGCGGATCCTCGCCTCACTGCCGAATCTCGAGCACCAGAAGCATGGCGTCCTTGGACGCAGCGCTTCTGGCGGCGACACGACAGACACACGGGTACCCAGTGCCGACGAGGCGGAGGACCGCTCGACGGTCGTCGGCGAGGCGATCGAGCCCGACGATGTCATATCGCCCGCAGACGACGCCCGCCCGGGTTCGGGGGGACCCCCGAGCCGGCTACGCGACATGTTCTTGAAGCCTCCACCACCAGGCCAAAGAGCACGCAAGACAGACCCCACGTCGAAGATGAGCAACGAGGAGATCACCCACACGATCAAGCGGCTCGATGACCGCGAGCGCTTCTATGCGCTCTTCGCGGGTCCCCTTGGCGCTGCAATCGGCATCGTGCTCACGGTCGGCGCCATCCACCTCAACCCGGCGGTGGGCCACAAGGGCCACGTGGCCGAGAACCTCATCGTGTTCGAGGGCGTGACCCGCGTCGTGCTCGGTGGCGTCGTCGTGCTCGCCGCGCTCAGTCGGCGGCGCTCGCTCGTCGGGTTCACCCTTCTCTTCTTCGGCACGACCGTGTTGCCCTACGGGATCCTGTTCTGGGGCCTGGGGGGATGGTTGATCTGGCGGGTCTACCGCTACCAGAAGGTCCTCACCGCCCGAGGTGTGAGGCCTCAGCGAGGCGGGACACGAGGGGGCGGGCGGTCGACGCAGAGCCCGCGGGCAGCAGCGCGTGCGGGAGCCACAGATGCTCGAGGCCGCGTGAATGAGCGCAGAGCCACAGGGCGTGAAAGAGGAAGGGGTAGGAAGAAGCCCGAGCCCGTCGGCCCACCCCCCTCGAAGCGCTACACGCCTCCGAAGCCCACCCGGCCACGCCCGTCAGCCCCCACTTGACGAGTGCGCGATCCGAGCAGAGGGTGCAGTTCGAGCAGAGTGCGCAGTTCGAGCAGATCGCGCAGCGGACGTCTCGCCGGGAGCGTCACCGACTAGCAACGCCGACCGCAGCAGACGAAGGATCTCCTGGCGACGCCTGACGAGCGAACGGGCTGTGGGCTCCTCCCCCAGTGCGCGCAGCACGTCCACCTCGGTGACCATGCCGACCACGGTCGAGTAGATCGCGAGGAGCAGCAATCGCGGCTCGTGCCTTCGGACGTTCCCCAAGTCCATCTCCGACTCGAGGAACGCCGACGCCCGGGCCACGAGCGGCTCCAGCGCCTGGATCAACCGGGTGGCGGCCGGTGGGCCGAGCCTCCCCGCCTCGCGCACCAGTCCCAGCAGCTCGGGCCTGCGCGCGGCCACACGGAACACCGAACGGACCACGGCCTCGACCCGTGACCAGCCACTGCCGGCGCGCGCCAACGAGCTTTCCAGGGCCTCGGCGAGCTCGGCCGCCGAGCGGTCGATGAGCACCTCGAGCAGCGCCTCTTTCGACGGGAACCAATAGAGGATGGACTGCTTACGAAGACCCAGCCCCTCGGCGAGCGCGTCCAGCGAGGTGGCCTCGTACCCGCGTGAGCCGAAGGAGCTGAGAGCCGCGTCGAGTATCCGGTCGGCGGTGCCGCCGGGCGGGCGTCGCTCCACCCCCGGGGACCCGGCACGAGTGCTTGTAGACCCGCTCATCTACCATATGGTAGACAACTGTCGTGCCCGAGGAGGGATCTGTGCCCAAGGCGACCGAACAGCTCCCCCGAGCACAGCCGTTACCACCGCTCGCCTCGCTACTCGGGCGACGTCACATCCTGGTCACCGGGGCGACGGGCTTTCTCGGGACCGCGCTCGTCGAGCGCCTCCTTCGAAGCGTCCCCGACTGCTCGGTCGTGGTACTGGTCCGTCCGGGGCGCAGGGCCACCGCAGCCGCACGGGTTCAACGCGAGATCCTGCGAAACGAATGTTTCGACCGGCTGCGAGCAGAGCTCCGCGACGGCTTCGACGAAATGGCCGAGCGGCGGTTGGTCGCGCTGGCAGGCGACGTGAGCACCGACGGTCTGGGGCTCGACGACGAAGGACGCCGGCTGCTCGCGACATGTGACGTCGTGGTGCACTGCGCCGCCACCGTCGCCTTCGACGCCCCCCTCGACACGACGGTAGAGGTGAACCTCCTGGGTCCCTCGCGAATTGCAGCCGCGATCGAAGAGGCAGCCGACACGAGGAAGAAGGAGCACCCCGACGGCGAGCCCACGCACCTCGTCACGGTCTCGACCGCTTATGTGGCGGGAACTCACCAGGGCGACGCCACGGAGACTCTTGCCACCGATGTGCAACGCTCGCGTGCCGGGGCCCGCGCCCACACCACCGTCACCACCGAAGTCGACATCGACGCCGAGGTGCATTTCGCTCGTCGCCTGCGCGCGGACTTGGAAGCTGAGTCGCGAAGACCAGCGCTCTTGAACCGTTTCACCCGTGCAGCACGCTCGGAGCTCGGCGCGGCGGGCATCCACCTTCTCGCAAAGCGTTCCGAGAAGCTGCGCGACGAATGGGTGCGAGACGAGCTCGTCGAAGCGGGGCGCACCCGCTCGCAGTCTCTCGGCTGGCCGGATGCCTACGCCTTCACGAAGGCCCTCGGCGAGCGCCTGCTGGTCACCACCCACCCCGGCGTGCCGATCAGCGTGGTGCGGCCCTCGATCATCGAGTCAGCCCTCGCCGAGCCGCGCCCGGGATGGATCCGCGGCTTTCGCATGGCAGAGCCGATCATCATCTCCTACGCCCGCGGCCTGCTGAAGGACTTCCCGGGCATCCCCGAGGGGGTCGTAGACGTGATCCCGGTGGACCTCGTCGTCGCGGCCATCGTCGCCGTGACGGCCGCCGGGCCCGACCCCGCACGACCGAGCGTCTACCACGTAGCCTCCAGCGTGCAGAACCCGCTTCGCTACGGCGATCTCCAGGAGCTCGTCCAGTCCTGGTTCACCGCGCACCCTCTCTACGACCCACACGGCCAACCGATCGTCACCCCCGACTGGTCCTTCCCAGGGCGCGGGCGCGTCCAGGGACAGCTCCAGCGCGCGAAGCAGGTGTTGACGCTCACGGAGCGCTTGCTCGGTTCCTTGCCGGTACGCGGCGAGCGCGCCGAGCTCGCGGCGCGAGTCGAGGAGCGACGCTCGCAGGCCGAGCGGGCGCTCGGCTACGTCGAGCTCTACGGCGCGTACGCCGAGACCGAGGCCCACTTTCGAGTCGACCACCTGCTGGAACTTTGGGAGCGCCTCTCCGACGAGGACCGCCGCCAATTCTGCTTCGACCCCGCCGTGATCGATTGGGAGCGCTACGTGAACGACATCCATCTCCCGTCGATCGTCGAGCACGCGCGTGTGCGGTCGACCCCGGGCAGCTCTCGCGCGCCCAGCCGCTCCGAGCGCGCGAGGCGCGCGATCTTGTCGCCTCAGCGGCACCTGGCGGCGTTCGACCTCGAGAACACGCTCGTCGCATCCAACGTCGTGGAGTCCTACGTGTGGCTCGCGGGGCGCCACCTGCCGGTCGGCGAGCGCGCCGTCCTCAGCGCGCGGATCCTGCGCGAGGCGCCGCGGTTGCTAGCTCTCGACCGGCGCGACAGAGGCGACTTCCTCCGCAGCTTCTACCGTCGCTACGAGGGCGCCCCCGCGGCCCTTCTTCGAGAGGACTCGGTCGAGCTGTTGCACCACCTGTTGCTCACGAGGTCCTTCCCGGCGGGCATAGCACGCGTCCGGGCTCACCGCGAGCTCGGGCACCGGACGGTGCTCATCACCGGAGCGCTCGACTTCGTGGTAGAGCCGTTCCGACCTCTCTTCGACGAGGTGGTGTGCGCCGCCCTCGGAGTCGACGAGAGCGGGCGCCTCACCGGACGCCTCGAGCGTCTGCCCCCCACAGGTGAGGCGCGCGCGCTCGTCCTGGCCGAGTACGCCGACCACGAGGGTCTCGACCTCTCCGAGTCCGTCGCCTACGCCGACTCGGCCTCGGACCTGCCGCTGCTCGAGAGCGTGGGCTTCCCGGTCGTCGTGAACCCCGAAGCTCGTCTGGCGGCCATCGCCCGCAAGCGGGGCTGGCACAAAGAGCAATGGAACAAGGCCGCCGGTGCGGCGAGACCCCTGCTCCCCTTGGGACCCGTCGACCACGGCGTGTCGCGCTGGTGGGCCCGCATCGAGAGCTTTCTCCGAGAGCCGGACGCGACCGGGTCTTGGAGCTCGCAAAGCCCGACGCGCGCTTCGGGGGCCCGGAGCAACACGCGCAGGGAGCGCGGCGACGCGCGATCACGTGTGGCCGGACGCTCTAGCCGGTCCCCGTCCGAGACGCTCGGGACACGACGATGAGAGCGCTCGTCTTCGAGCGCAACCTCGCTCGTTTCGCTGCCGCGCGAGTCGTCTCGGGCCTCGCGGGGTCAGGCAGGGGCGTGAGCATCGCCCCACTTCGCTTGACCGATCTCGAGGCGCCGGCGCTGCGCGGTCCCGGCTGGCACCGGGTTCGACCACTCCTGGCCGGGATCTGCGGTTCCGACCTGGCCACGCTCGATGGCCGGAGCTCGCGCTACTTCGAGGACCTGGTGAGTTTCCCGTTCGTGCCCGGGCACGAGATAGTCGGCGTGGTCGAGGAGTCCTTCGGCGCCGATGGCGCTGTCACAGGCGGTGGGCTCGACCCGGGCGCTCGCGTGGTGGTCGAATCGGTCATCGGGTGCATACCTCGCGGGATCGATCCGCCCTGTCGAGCGTGCGCTCAGGGTAGAAGCGGTGGTTGCGAGCGTGTCTCGTTCGGCCGGATCTCCCCCGGGTTGCAGATCGGCTACTGCGCCGACACCGGGGGCGGCTGGTCCAGTGCCGGCCTGGTGGCCCACGAGACGCAGCTGCACGTGGTCCCCGACGAGCTCAGCGAAGAAGCGGCCGTGATGGTCGAGCCCACGGCCTGCGCGGTGCACGCTGCCACCCGCGCCGAGGTGGAGCAGGGGGACACGGTCGCCGTGCTCGGTGCAGGCACCCTGGGGCTCACAACCGTGGCCGCGCTGCGCTCGCTAACCGAGCCGGGAGCGCTCTTCGTCGGTGCGAAGCACCCGCACCAGAGGCGCCTGGCCGAGGAGCTCGGTGCCGATGTTGCAGTGCCGCCTGCACAGCTCGGGCGCGCGGTGCGTCGCCACTCGCGATCGCTCACGACCGCCGAGCGCTCCCACCAACTGACCGGCGGCGCGGACGTCGTCGTCGACTGCGTGGGTAGTGCCGAGTCCATCGCCGAAGCCGTCTCCATCGTGCGCCCGCGCGGCCGGCTCGTGCTCGTCGGCATGCCGGGCAACGTCCGCGTCGACCTCGCCCCACTCTGGCACCGGGAGCTGACACTCACCGGCGCCTACGCCTACGGCACCGAGGAGCTGCCCGGTGGCTCGAGACGGACCTTCAACCTGGCCATGGAGCTGGTGGCCGACCGTGGTCTGGGACGCCTGGTCTCGGCGCGGTACCCGCTCGAGCGCTTCGAGGAGGCGCTCGCCCACGCCGGTGCCGCCGGCCGGCGCGGCGCCGTCAAGATCGTCTTCGACCTGCGACGCGCGCCGAGCTGGCACGACACGAGAGGTGAACCGACGCGACCGGGACCACGAACACGACCGCTAACACGACCGCGACCGGAAACACGACCGCGACCGCTAACACGACGACGAGCACCGAGAGGACCTACGCCGTGAGCCCGAGGCCCGGGTTCGTGCTCGAGGTCGACGGCTCCACGCCGCCCACCTTGTTCTGGCACGGCGAGGGCTTCCGCCTCGAACGTCTCCCCGAGGGCAGCCGCGTCCTGTACCCGCCTGAGCCCCTGGCGCCGCTGGCCGATCCCGGTGGTGCCGTCCGCCACGCTCTCGAGCATCCCCTGGGTGGCTCAGAACCGCTGAGCGCCCTGCTGCGGCCGGGGATGCGCCTGGTGATCGCCTTCGACGACGTGTCTCTGCCGCTGCCTCCGATGCGCCGACCCGACAACCGCCAGCTCGTGATCGAGCAGGTCCTCGACGTGGCGGCCGAGGCCGGGGTTGACGACGTGGTGCTGATAGCGGCGCTGTCGCTTCACCGGCGCATGACCGAGTCCGAGCTGCGCCATGCGCTCGGCGATCGCGTCTACGACGCCTTCGCACCCCACGGTCTTCTTCTCCAGCACGACGGCGAGGACCCGGCGAACCTCGTGCACCTGGGTGTCACCGACCTGGGAGAGGACGTGGAGATCAACAGGCTCGCCGCGCAGTCCGATCTCCTCGTATACGTGAACATCAACCTGGTAGCGATGGACGGCGGCCACAAGTCGGTGGCCACGGGACTGGCCAGCTACCGCAGCCTTCGGCACCACCACAACGCGCGCACCATGGCCATGAGCCGCTCGTTCATGGACCAGGAGCACTCCGAGCTGCACGCCTCGAACTGGCGTATGGGACGGCTGATCCGAGACAGCGGCGTGAAGGTGTTCCAGATCGAGACCACGTTGAACACCGACACGTTCCCCGAGCAGTTCAGGTTCCTCCAAAGACGCGAATGGGAGTGGACCGTCGCAGACCGGGCCGCGTTCCTGGCTGCGTCGAAAGGATTGGAAGCCGTTCCGAACCGCATCGCCAGGTCGATCCTTCACGGCGTGAAGTCCCCCTACCGCATGGCCTCGGTGCAGGCAGGCGAGGTCGAGGCTGTGCACGCGCGCACGACCGAGAACATCTACGCTCAGCACCTCGTCGACATCGAAGGGCAAGCCGACGTGCTCACGATGGGGCTCCCCTACGTGGGTCCCTACAACGTCAACTCCATCATGAACCCGGTACTCGTCGCCTGCCTCAGTCTCGGGTACTTCTTCAATCTCTACCTGGGAAAGCCCCTGGTTCGCGAAGGGGGCGTGGTGATAATCAGCCACCCCACCCCCTGGGCGTTCCACCCGGGGCACCACCCGAGCTACATCGACTTCTTCGAGCAGGTGCTCTCGGAGACCACCGACCCCGCGGAGATCGGCAAGTACGAGGAGTCCTTTGCCACCGATCCCTGGTACATCCACCTCTACCGCACGGGCCACGCCTACCACGGCGTGCATCCGTTGTACATGTGGTACTGGTGCGCGCACGCCCTGGAGTATCTGGGCGCTGTGATCGTGCTAGGCGGCGATCACGCGGCCGTCCGGCGCCTGGGGTTCAAGCCCGCTTCCACAATGGCCGACGCGCTGGAGATGGCCTCCGACGTCGTCGGAGCTGACCCCTCGCTCACGCACTTCCATGTGCCGCCGATTCTCATGGCACGGGTCAGTTGATGCGGCCGGTGACCGAACAGGTCTCGTGATGGCACTTGCATCGGTGCTTCACAGGATGTACCCCTCGCGTGACCGAAGGTTCCCGTGGTCGGCGCCGGACTGGCCCGAGACCCTCCCCCGCCCCGCCCCCGAGCGTCGGCTCGGCGTCGACTACCCGACCGAATGGGCCCGGCGCTACCCGTCCCGCCTCCTGCGAGCGATCGTCCTCGACAACCTGACGCGCCCTGTGACGCACCTGGTCGCCTCACCCGAGGTGCGCGGAGCCGAGATGCTCACGCTGGTGGAACCGCCGGCGATCTTCGTGGCGAACCACACGAGCCACATCGACACCCCCCTGCTGCTGTCGGTATTGCCTGCACGCTTTCGGCACAGCACGATCGTCGCCGCTGCCGCCGACCACTTCTTCGACCGTCGCTGGAAGGCCCATCTGTGGGCTCTGGCTCTCGCCGCCGTGCCCATCGAGCGTCAGCGCGTGAACCGCCGCTCCGCCGATCTCGTGGCCGATCTCCTCGAGCGTGGCTGGAACCTCATCATCTATCCCGAGGGCAGCCGCTCCCCCGACGGCTGGTTCGGACCGTTTCACGCCGGCGCGGCGTACCTCGCGGCGCGCACCGGCCGTCCCGTGGTACCGGTGCACATCGAGGGCACTTTCCGGATACTGCCGCGCGAAGGCCACGGTCTTCGCAGAAGCCCCACCCGTGTCACCTTCGGCACACCGATGTCGACCGGGCCGGGAGAAGACGTACGGCATCTTGCGACCCGGATCGAGGAGGCGCTCGGGATCCTGGCCGACGAGAGCAGCACGGACTTCTGGAGCGCGCGCCTTCGTGCCGCCTCGGCTACGACACCCTCCCCACGCGGACCGGCCGTCTCGGCCTGGCGCAGGTCCTGGGCTCTCGGCCCGCCCCCGGAGCGGCGCGACGAGACCGACGAGCGACGTTGGGCGATCGAGAAGAAGACCGAACCCGGCACCGAGGGCGCCTCACGCCTCGGGCTCCGCCCGTAGCTGATAGCCTCACCACGCTCCGGCCGCCGGCCGGGGTGGTGCAGATCCAGCGAAGACCGGTGAGATCCCGGCGCTGTCCCGCAACGGTGATGCCCTCGAGGGCTAGCCCGGACGCCTGTCCTGCACCGACGAGACCTGTCCTCGGAGGAAGGGCGGTTCGTTGGGCGCCTTCATCGGTGGTGCGACAGCGAGCAGCGGGGTCCTCCGCCGACCCGATGGAGGATGACCATGCTCCGGACCACGAGCTCTGCCTTCTCGCGTTCGCGCTCCGTGTCGAGCCGGCGAGCCACATCCATCCGGCGAGCCACATCCATCCGGCGAACCGCATCCATCCGGCGAACCACGCGCGCCCTCGCGGTGCTCCTGATCGGCCCCGCTCTGGCCGCGTGCTCGACCGGCGCCGGCCCTCGACCGAAAGGCGAGTCCGGCTCCTCCCCGCCGTCGACCGCGAGCCAAACCGGTGCAAGCGTCTTCCCTGTCACGATCCAAGCCGCCAACGGAGCCGTACGGGTACCGGCCCGGCCGACCGCCATCGTGTCGATGTCCCCGACCGCGACGGAGATGCTCTACGCGATAGGCGCCGGCGGCCAGGTGAAGGCCGTGGACGAGCTCTCCGATTACCCGCCACAGGCGCCGCGCACGAGCCTCGACGCCACCCAGCCGAATGTCGAGGCGATCGTCTCCTACCACCCCGACCTCGTGGTGGTGGCCGGAGACCCGACGGGGCTGACCCATCAGCTCGCCTTATTCGGGGTGCCGGTCCTGTCCGAACCGGCGGCCGCCACGCTCGCCGACGCCTACGAGCAGTACGAGCAGCTCGGCATCGCGACGGGTCACAGCGCCCGGGCAAGAGCAGAGGTCGCCCGCATCCAGGCCCAGATCACCTCCGTACTCCGCAGCGCGCCACGGCCGATCGCGCCCGGGACCTACTACTACGAGCTCGACCAAACGTACTACTCGGTCACCTCGTCGACGTTCATAGGTAAGGTGCTCGGGCTGCTCGGGCTCAAGAACATCGCAGACCGCGCGACCGGCGCGGCGAGCGGCGATGGCTACCCGCAGCTGTCGGCGGAGTTCATCGTCAAGGCGAACCCGCAGTACATCTTCCTCGCCGACACCATCTGCTGCCAGCAGAGCGCGGCGACGGTCGCCGCTCGCCCAGGATGGTCCACCTTGCGGGCGGTGAGAGAAGGCCACGTCGTCGAGCTGAACGACGACATCGCCTCGCGCTGGGGCCCTCGGATCGTGAACCTGCTCCGTGCGGTGGCGAACGGGTTGAGCACGAAGCACGAAACACCGCGATGAGCGCCATCGCACCGACCACGACTCGAGCGGAGCCCCAGGCGCTCGCAACGGCGACCATCTCCGTCGCGTCGCCGCCTCGGGTGTCGGTGCGCACGCCGATCCTGGTCGCGCTCGCCGCCCTTGTCGGTGCCACGCTCGTGGGAGTCTCCGTGGGGCCGGCGAACCTCTCCCTGTCGACGGTGATGAGCGCTTTGGTCTCCCATATCCCGGCTCTCCATCTCGACGCGCACGTCTCCCGCGTCCAGTCGGACATCGTCTGGCAGATCCGCTTACCCCGGGTGGTGCTCGGAGGTCTGGTGGGAGCCATGCTCGCGGGCGGGGGCGCTGCCTATCAGGGCGTGTTCAGGAACCCGCTCGCCGATCCCTACCTTCTCGGGGTCGCTGCCGGCGCCGGGCTCGGCGCCACGGCCGTGATCGTGACCGGATCGCAGCTCACCGCCCTCCTGCCCGTAGCCGCGTTCGCCGGCGCGGTCGGTGCGGTGACCCTCACCTACGTGGTGGGAGCGACCGTCGGACGCCAAGGGGCCACGACCTCGATCGTTCTCGCCGGGGTCGCCGTCGCCGCCCTGCTCACCGCCATCCAGACCTACCTCCAGCAGCGCCATGTGGCCGACCTGCAGAACGTCTACTCGTGGATACTGGGGAGGCTCACCAGTGCAACCTGGTCGGACGTCGTGCTCATACTGCCCTACATCACGTTGAGCACGGTGGTGCTCGTGGCCCACCGCCGGCTCCTCGACGTGCTTCGCGTCGGTGAGGAAGAAGCCGACACGATGGGGGTGAGCTCCTCACGGGTACGGCTGGCCGTCGTGGCCGCCGCCACGCTCGGCACCGCCGCGGCCGTGGCGGTGAGCGGGCTCATCGGCTTCGTCGGGATCATCGTCCCCCACACGGTGCGCCTCACGACGAACGCCAGCTACCGCGTCGTCGTCCCGGTGTCGATGATCGGAGGTGCGGCGTTCCTGATCCTCGCCGACGTGGCCGCACGGACGGTCCAAGCACCCTCGGAGATCCCGATAGGGGTGGTCACAGCTTTCGTGGGCGCGCCTTTCTTCTTGTTCGTCCTGCGCTCCCGGCGCGCACAGCGCGGTGTGAGATGACCGACGCTCGGCCCGGCCTTCGGAGCACGCGCTGCCCGCGGACGCATACGACGATCCGGGCGAAGAGGACCAACTCGTGATCGCGCTGGAAAAGGTCACCGTCCGCTACGGGGCCGCGACCGCCGTATCCGAGGTCACCGAGCGCGTCAGCGAGGGGGAGTGGGTCGGTCTCATCGGCCCGAACGGCGCCGGCAAGACGACGGTCCTGCGATCGATAGCTCGGCTCGTCCGGCACGAAGGACGCGTGACCATCGCCGACGAGGACAGCTCGGGCATGTCGCGAAGACGCCTCGCACGTCGTATCGCCTACGTCCCCCAACGCCCGACACTCCCGCCTGACATGACGGTGTCCGACTACGTGTTGCTCGGACGCACAGCGCATATTCGCTACTTCAGCTTCGAGAGCGCGAACGATCACCGAGTGTGCTCGACGTTGCTCGAGCGCCTCGACTTGGTGGCCTTCTCCGACAGACGGCTGGCCACGCTTTCGGGCGGTGAGCTTCAGCGACTCGTGCTCGCGCGTGCCCTAGCCCAAGAAGCACCGGTGCTGCTGCTCGACGAGCCCACCAGCGAGCTGGACCTCGGCCGCAGGGTAGAAGCTCTCGAGCTGGTCGACGTCCTGCGCGGAGAATGGGGGCTCACGGTGATCAGCGCCCTGCACGACCTGACACTGGCAGGACAATTCGCCGACCGTCTGGTGCTGCTCGCGGGCGGGAAGGTCGCGGCTGCCGGTCCGCCCTCCGACGTGCTCGAAGAAGCATCTCTCGGTCACCACTTCGGCACGAATGTGCGGGTGCTCCACACGGGCGGCGGCGAGCTCGTCGTCGTGCCCCGAAGAGCCCCATGACAGAAGAGACGGCGATGCCCGACGCTTCCGACGCCGACTCGACACGCCTTCACCAATCCCGGTCGGGGAGCCGCTCCACGCGGCTCGACTCGCTGGTCGTCCTCAACACCGGCCATGGCAAGGGCAAGTCCTCCGCCGCGTTCGGGATGATGGGGAGGGCCTGGGCGCGCGGATGGCACGTAGGTGTGGTGCAGTTCGTGAAGAGCGGTAAGTGGAAGGTGGGCGAGCGGAAGCTCGCGGATCACCTCGGCATCGACTGGCAGACCCTCGGTGACGGCTTCACGTGGGAGTCCACCGACCTCGACGAGACCGCCGCCAAAGGCCGGCACGCGTGGCAGGTGGCCCGTGCGAAGCTCGCATCCGGCGACTACGACATGCTCATACTCGACGAGATCACCTATGCGGTGAACTACGGGTGGGTCCCGGTCGAGGAGGTCGTGGCCGGCATCAAGGACCGTGCACCACGAACGAACGTCGTGATCACCGGACGCGACGCTCCCGACGAGCTCGTCGAGGTGGCAGACACGGCGACGGAGATGCGAAAGATCAAACACGTCTACGACCGTGGCGTTCGGGCCGTCAAGGGAATCGAGTACTGATGACCGTCGGACGGTCCCCATGATCACCCTCGTCCTGGGTGGGGCGCGTTCTGGAAAGTCGGCTGTCGCCGAACGCCTCGCCGCGCGCATGGGAGCGACGGTCACGTACGTGGCGACGATGCAGCTCGGCGACGACCCCGAGCTCGCGGAGCGCGTCGCCGAGCATCGAGCCAGGCGCCCGTCGAATTGGCGGACCGAGGAAGCCGGTCCCAACCTGCCGAGCCTCCTACGGAGGTTGGAGGGACCGGCGATCGTCGACGCTCTCGGCGGATGGGTCCTGGCGAGCGAAGACCTGTACGTGGACGCCCAGGAGTTGTGCACAGCTCTGAAGCAACGCCATGGCGCCTCGTTGGTCGTCTCGGAGGAGGTCGGGCTCGGTGTGCATCCGTCCACCGAGGAAGGACGTCGCTTTCGCGACGTCCTTGGAACGCTCAACCAGGCGGTCGCTTCGGTCGCGGACGACGTCCTCCTGGTCGTGGCGGGACGAATCCTGCGTCTCGAGGAAACTGTGAACACCCAGAGCCCGAATCTCCGATGAGAAGCAGAGGTCTTCGATGAGAAGAGCGCTCGCCTTCCTCACGCCGTTCGGGGGGGCCGTCGCCCCTTCCCCCGCAGCACTCGCTTGGTTCCCCCCTGTAGGTGCCGTGATCGGCCTCGGGGTCGGAGGCATCTGGTGGCTGGCGGCAAGGGCTTGGCCCGCCACCGCCGCGGCGGGCGTCGCCCTCGCAGCCGACGTGGCGCTCACCGGGTACCTGCACCTGGATGGCCTCGCCGACGCGGCCGACGGTCTGTTCCCCCCGCTCGGGCGCGATCGCCGTCTCGCGGTGATGGCAGATCCCGCCGTGGGCGCGTTCGGCGTCGTGACCGTGGGCGTGATCTTGCTCCTGCGCTTCGGCGCGTTTGCATCCACGCGTGCGGACCCCCTTGTCATCGCGGCGCTTTGGTGCGGCTCGCGCACGGCTATGGCTGTAATCGCTAGGACCCTCCCCTACGCACGACCCGGAGGACTCGTCGGAGCGTTCGTCGCAGGGCAAGATGCCGCCGACGACACCGGCCGAGTCGCGCATCGGGGTCCGTTCGTGCCGGCGCTGGTCGGGTTGGCACTCGCAGTAGGACTGGCCTTCGCAGGACGGGGAGCGCACGCATTGGCCTCGCTCGGCGCTGAAGCGGCGGCCGTGGGCGCTGTGACGCTCCTGGCCCGCAGGAGGATCGGCGGCTTCACCGGTGACGTGCTCGGGGCCGCGGGGGTGATGGGAGAAACGGCAGGGCTCCTCGTCCTGGCTGCGAGGTGGTGAGGGCACAGTGACGGCACGTCCGAGACTGCAAGCACGAACAAGCCCCCGAGACCCCAGCACGAACAAACAGTGACAGTCGGGCGAACAGTCGGACAACGAAGGAGATGGACACGTGGTACCTGCTAGCTTCCGCGACGCAGCTGCTTCGGTGCTGAAGGTGGACTTCGCATCGGCTTCGGCAGCGGCTCAGCACCACGACCGCCTGACGAAGCCCCGCGGTTCGCTCGGACGCCTGGAAGAGACCGGGGCAAGGCTTTGCGCCATCGCCCGAACCTGCCCGCCGCCTGTCCCCGAGCCCGTGACGGTCGCAGTGTTCGCCGGCGATCACGGGGTGGTCGCAGAACGAGTGACTCCCTGGCCGCAGGAGGTGACTGCCCAGATGGTGGCCAACTTCTGCGCAGGAGGGGCCGCCGTCAACGTCCTGGCGCGCCACGCGAACGCGCAGGTCGTGGTCGTCGACGTAGGGGTGGCCACAGACATACCCGCCGAGGCCCGCGGACTGGTTCACCGGAAGGTACGCCGCGGAACGCGGAACATCGCCGTGGAGGCCGCCATGACCCACCACGAGGCCGTTGCCGCTCTCGACGTCGGCGTGGAGGTGGCGAACCTCGCAGCCGACCGAGGTGCCCGCCTGCTCGTCAGCGGTGACATGGGCATCGGCAACACCACCCCTTCCGCGGCGCTCATAGCCGCGCTCACGAGCAGCTCGCCCACCTCGGTCACAGGACGAGGAACGGGCATCGACGACGTCATGCTGGCTCACAAGGTCGCGGTGGTCGAGAAAGCCCTGGCGCGCGTGCGACCCGGCGCCGGACCGATCGGATTGCTGTGCGAGCTCGGCGGGCTCGAGATCGCCGCCCTGGCGGGGTTCATGGTGGGCGGAGCCGCCGAACACCTACCGGTGGTGGTCGACGGCGTGATCGCCGCCGCGGCCGCGCTCGTCGCCACGGAGTTGGCGCCGGATGTGATCGGTTACCTGATCGCAGGGCACCGGTCGAGCGAGCCCGGGTCCTCGACGGCCCTGAAGCATCTCGGGCTCGCCCCCGTCGTCGACCTCGACCTGCGCCTCGGCGAGGGGAGCGGCGCGCTGCTCGCTGTGCACGCGGTGCAGGCGGCGGCGAAGATCCTGCGAGAGATGTCGACGTTCGACTCGGCCGGGGTCACCGACAAGGCCGACCCGAGGAGCTGACGCGTGTAGCCGGGCGTGAGAGGACGGCTCAGGCCCTGCGAAGCTTCACCAGGTTCCGCAGGGCCTCGCCTGCGCCGCTCACGCCCCTTCTGGGACAGGCGCCCCAGCTGTCGATGCGCGATGCCGCGAGCCGTTCGTCACGGAGCGCCTGCTCCTCGATGTCGTCGAGGGGGGCCAGGGAGATCCCCGTCACCATCGTGAGCAACAGGTCGGCGAGAGACGGGTTGCGGGCGAGAACCGGCCCGTGCATGTAGGTTCCGATGACCCTCCCCGACACCGCTCCTTCGCTACGGTCACCCGTGCCGTTCCCGATCCCGGCCAGGACACGCGCCAGGGGGCGCACTCCGGCCCCGAGCCGAGTCACGCCTCCGTGGTTCTCGAACCCCGTCAGCCGCCCGAGTCGCGCGCCGCGCAAGCTCCACGGCTCGAAGAGAGCGACGGGTTCGGCCAGAAGCTCGCCCACAGCGCGCCTGGAGCGCCCTTTGACGGTGGAGACATCGAGCAAACCGGCGCCGGCTCGCGTCGTGCCTTGCGCGTCCGGGAACGACTGCCCCACCACCTGGTACCCCGCACACACGGCGAGCACGGCCGCTCCCGCCTCCACCGCTCCCTGCAGTGTGCCGTCGGCGAGGAGCTGAGCCGACTGCACCTGAGGCCCGTCCTCACCCCCCCCGAGGCAGTACAGGTCTGCGCCGGCCGGCAGGGCCGTGTCCGACAGGGCCATCACGAGCTCGACCGCGATCCCCCGCCACGCGGCCCGGTCAGCGAGCACTCGTCCGTTGCCACCGTCGCCGTAGGTGCCGAGCAGATCCGGGTGCACCACCACCACCCGCAACGCGCTCGCCCCGTCACCCCTACCACCGCGAGAGCGTGTCGGCGATACCTGCGGCCCACCACTTGCAGGCACCTTCACCGCCACCGAGGCGGTTCGAAGAGGCCGGCGGCCGAACCTGCGGTGTGCACTTCGTGCAAGTGCGCGCCGCAGCTGTTGGAACGCCGTGTAGTTGCCCACGTAGTCCACCTGTGCCGAGCCTGCCCTATCCAGCGCGTCAAGCTGGTCACGCACCACCAGGTGCTCCACGCCCGCGTGTCGAAGGCGGACGGCGAGGTCACGGCAACGCTCGCCCGTGGCGACCACCAGGCGGCCCGCCAGGCGCTCGAACTCCACGTCCCACAACCACGAGGGATCGTGCCCGTCCGCGACGCGCGCGTTGATACCGATCACCGTGGGGTGAGCCTGTTCGTGCAACAGGTCGAGCAGCTCGGTCCAGCCGGCCGGGTTCTTGGCCAGAAGCAGGCGTACCGCGCCTGCGTCGTGGTCGACCGTGGCGAAGCGACCCTCCACGTCGCCGACCGCGGCCATCGCAGCCAGCGCCTCCTCCGTTTCGACACCGAGCACGCTCGCACATCGGGCCGCGATCGCTGCGTTGGCACGATTGCAGCGCCCCGGCAGCTCCAGACGAAGCGGCAGACTGCGTCCGTCGCCAGTGACCAGCTTGTCTCCTTGCAGCCGTGAGTCGGGCTCTGGCCGTCGGAACCCGCACGAGCACCACCAGTCCCCGCCGTCGCGCCCTTGGGCATCGGCGAAGACGATGCGGCCTTCGCAGGCCGGGCAGCCGACCGCGTCCGCGTGCCAGAGCTGACCGGCTGCCACCCAGACGACTCGTGGCGCCCCCTGCGCCGCCCAGGTCACCAGCGGATCGTCCGCGTTCGCGACCACGACCGTGCGTTCGCGCCCGATGAGCGCCGCGCGCCAGCGTGCGGCGACCATTCGGACCTCGCTCATTCGATCCAGCTGGTCGCGCGACAAGTTGAGCAGTGCGACCACTGCGGGTTGCACGGTGTCGGCCACGTTCGGCAGGTGACCCTCGTCCACCTCGAGCACCGCCGGGGCCTGCGGCGCCGAGTCGGCCAGCGCGGTCACGAGGCCGGACGGCATGTTCGCGCCCGCCGCCGAGGTAGCGACACGATTCGGTCCTCCGAGCGCCGCCGCCAGCAACCGGGTGGTGGTGGTCTTGCCGTTGGTGCCGCTCACGAGGGCGACCGTCCGGCCCCGAGCCAGTGCGCCCAGAAGTCCCGGGTCCAGGATCAGCCCGACCCTCCCGCCGATGACCGAACCACCACCGAGGCCCAGCGCCTTGGACACCGAGCTCACGCAGAGCGCGGCGCGCCCTGCCAGGCGGGCGCGCCCGGGCGGCGTCACGTTGTGCAGCTGGACAAGACGATCGTGATGTCACGCACGGCCCAGAACGCTACCGCCGCGCGACCCTGCCCCAGCCTGTGCAGGGGCCCTGCCCCCGCCCGGCCGAGCCTGTTCGCAACGCCTCACACGCGACGAAGGGACCGGCGGGGGGGCGACCGGTCCCTTCGCACCGACTCGACAGAAACTAGGAGGGGGGGTGTCCAGTCCCTGTGGTCAATTACATCTTGCGGCATGTCCGTCGATCAGTCAAACAGCTATTGCAGATTTGTGGTATCACTATTCATGATGGAAATCAGGCATCTTCAAGCTCTCGTGGCCGTATCCGAGCAGGGTTCTTTCTCCGCGGCCGCCGATTCCCTGGGGACGGTCCAGTCGAACGTCTCGGCTCACGTCGCCAGGCTGGAGAAGGAGCTCGGCACCCAGCTCGTCGACCGCTCCGAAGGACACCTCACTTCCGAGGGAGAAGTGGTGGTGGCCAGGGCTTACAGGGTGCTCGGTGAGCTGATCGCCCTCACCGCCGACCTCGGCGCCCTACGAGAGGAGGTGGGTGGCACGGTTCGAGTGGGGATGATCGGCACTACCGCGCGCTGGCTCGTCCCCCTGTTGCTGGCCAACCTCTCAGATCGACACCCCAAGCTCCGCCTCGTGGTGGCCGACGGCACCACGGCGGCGCTCGAGACGCAGCTGGCCGCGGGTCGTTTCGATCTCGCGGTTCTCACCTTCCCGGTGTCGGGTCGTGACCTCACCTTCGAGCCGCTGTTCGACGAGGAGCTCGTGCTCGTCGTGCCCGCCGACGACGACCCGCTGAAGGGGGCGGCACGCGTCGCGTTGGACGAGCTCGGCCACCTCGAGCTGCTGATGCCTGCGACCGGCACCCAGCTGCGCGCCGAGATCGACGCGGCGGTGAAGCCGGCGGGCATCCGGCTCCACTCGCGCACCGAGCTCGACGGCGTGCGGCTCCTCGCCTCTCTCGCCTTCGACGGTTACGGACCCGCCGTTCTCCCCGCCACCGCCGTACCTCCGCATCTTCGGTCTCGGTTCAGGCTCGTGGCCATCGACGAACTCCCAAGGCGGCGCGTCGGTCTGGCCATGCGAAGCCGAGGCATGCCTTCGGCTGCCGTGCGCGTGGTCACCGAGGCTCTGCGAGGTCTCTTCGCCTCCTCCGACGACCTTCCTGAGGGACTGCATTCGTTGGTCCCGCTCGCCGCCTCGCGAGCGGAAGGATCGCCGCGTTCGTTGGTGATGCCGAACGGGTGACCGACTGCACGCACTTCAGCCCGGGACTGGTCTGGGGTCGCGCCACATGAGCCAAAGAGTCGGCCCGCCACCTGGTGTGTGTATCTCCCCGGTCACTTCGAACCCGTGACGCGCGTAGAAGGCGAGGTTGCGCTCCTTGGAGGACTCCAGGTACGCGGGCAGTCCTTCGAGGTCGGCGCGTTCGAGCACCTTGCGAAGAAGAGCGGAGCCCACACCTTGTCCCTGGCGATCAGGATCTGTTCCCAAGGTGGCCAGGTACCAGTGCGCCTCGCGCGGACGCGCGCGATCGACCGACTGCAACAGGCGCATCGCGTCCGCCGCTCGACGCCCGAGCCCGGCCAGATCAGGGAGCAGCGGCAAGAAGTGCACGACGTCCCTGCGCCCGGGTCGAGGCTTGTTCGGCGGCGCCCACAGAGCGGCCCCCGCGGTGTCCGTGGTCGTCCACACCTCACCGTCGTCCAGGTACGTGTGACGCAACTGGACGAAGAAGAACCGCCTGAGCCCACGACGCCTGCGCTTGTCGCCGCGGAACAAGAAGTTCGGCATCGGGTCGTCGTCGAAAGCGCGCGCCAGCACCTCGACGAGCTTCGCCACGTCTCCGACACCCGCGCGCCGGATCTCGAGCTGGGGAATGGGCGTCATCCTCTCGAGCTGAATCGACTCAGTTGACCGAAGGATGTGGAGGATACGCGGCGAGCATGGCCAACTTCCCTCGCTGTCGCCGAAGCACGTCGTGCCACAAACGGTCGGGCTCCGCACACAGCAGATCGTCTCCCGTGGCGTCGACGAGGTACCAGGCCCCTTCGCCCACCTCCTCCTCGAGCTGACCCGTCGTCCATCCCGCATAGCCCGAGAACAGTCGCGCCCCTGCCAGGGGAAACGGCTGGTCCTCTGGGGGAACCGACAGGTCGACGGTGCCAAGCCGGTCGACGACGGGACGCCAGCGGCCGACGCCGTCCACATGCGCGAGATCCCCCTTCGCCGAGAGTGAGCGAGCGAGACCGATCACGGCTTCGCGCGACACCGGCCCACCCGAGAACACCACGCCCGGAGGTGCCAGGCAGGCCTGGTCGTACCAGGGTTCGAGGATCTCCTCGACCGGAAGTCCGGTAGGTCGGTTGAGCACGATGCCGAGAGCCCCGTCTGTACCGTGGTCGAGCAACAGGATCACGGCGCGCTCGAAGTTCGGGTCCCCCAGCTCGGGGGATGCGACCAGCAACCGGCCGATGAGCCCGCGTGGGCCCGCGTCCTGACCGTCAGGGATGCCGCCGGGCATGTCTAGATCATGCCCGAGGTCGCCATGCCCCGGCGCCGAGACCGGCGCCATCGTGGATCGGACGCTCCGGTTCGGTCGCTCGGCTCGAGGTGCCTGCGTGCTTCAGCAAGCCCTAGCGTTGGACGATGCCGCGCGAGGCGGGGGTGGCGAGGGCTTGGCCGCTCCTGGGCGCAGGTGCCGTGGTCGAGCTCCTCGCTCTCAGCGGGGTCTTACCCGCGCGTCCTGATCTCGTACACGCGGTCGCCCTGCCCCCTCTGGACCTGACGTTCGATCTCGGGACCCTGCTGAGCAGGACCACCGGGCCGGTCTGGTTCGCCCTCGGACTGGTTCTGGCCATCATCGGACGAGCGACGATCCTCTGTTTCATGCTCGGGTCGCGGCGGTGGTGGTTCGCGCTTCGCTTCGAGCTCGTGGTGCTGGTGCCGTCGTTCCTTGCAGCAGAGCTCGCCTACTGCGGACAGGCGTTGCTCTACTCGGCTCCTTTCTGGGTCGGGTCGGCCTTGGCCATCGCGTCGTCCCTCGTCGTCGCTCACGTGCCCTGGGGTGGTTCTGAGTCGGTGCTGTCCATGATCCGACGCGGGCTGCAAGGCGGTCCACGTCTACCCACGGTCCTGTCGTACCTGGCCGGGCTCGGCACACTCGGGGCCCTGGTGCGAAACGGAGGCGAGGTCCCTGTCCTGATCGGCGTGGGAGCATCGGCGGTGCTGACCGTGGCGGTCGCTCGCCATCTCTCGCACCCTCCCGCCGCACCGGTGGCGACGCGGCTGGCTGCGGTGCTGACGGCCGCCGTGTTGGTCGCGGCATCACTCACCACCACCGGCGTGCACCGTCCTCGCCCTGTGCAACGCGCCGGTGAGCTCGTCGTGGTGGCGGGCATCGACACGTCCAGCGGCCACGGCTCGCTCTTCTCGCTACGTCCTTCGGATCTGGGGTTCAGATGCGCACAGACCGTGTACTACTCGTACGCGGGCACCGGGCAAGGGGCCCCTCGGGGACAAGCGGCGTGCCCGATCACCACCGGCTCTCACTACACACGCGCCGACACCGAGCGGCCGCTGCCCGAGCTGGTGAGATCCTTCCGTGAACAAGTCGACAAGCTGACTCCCCCCGTCACGGTGATCACGCATTCTTCGGGGGCATGGGTCACATGGGCGGCGCTGTCAGGTGACCGCTCGACGCCTGTGCGAAGGATCGTGATGCTGGCACCTCTCAGCGATCCCCACGGCTACCCCCCGCCGGGGACGAACGCAGAGGGGGCCGTCGGGGCCGCGGCCATGCGCCTCATCGTCTCTATCGCGAGATGGGAGGGGTTCTCACGCTTCGACCCCGACCGTCCCCTGGCGAGGATGCTTCTCGGCCATCCGCTCGCTGCTCACGCGCTGTTCGAGCGCACCCTGCCACGGCAAGTGCGGGCCCTGGCGGTGCCCACCACTTTCGATCTCGTCCTCTTCTCCACCTCCGACACTTTCGGACGCGCCCAGGCCGCCTGTGCGCTGTTCCAGTCGCACGGGGCCGTCTCCACGTCGGTTGCGGCGGTAGTAGACGCCGATCGTTTTCTCTCGGGTCGTCCCCAGTTGCCTTGTGATCCTTGGCCGTCGTGGGTCGCCGACGCGGCTTCCGGTTTTCGCGTCCCCTGAGGATCCCACGGAACGACCCTCGACGCCGTGGTCAAGGTCATGCCGTGTTCAAGCCCTAGAGGACCCAGGTGATAACGTTGTTGCAGTCCATCGCTGCGATCGAGTCCGTCCAGCGGCGCGTCCCTTCTTCGTGCAAAGGGTGGAGGAGATATTCGTGACACGAGATCAGACTGTGCGCCGTCGCATCGTCGGGTACCTCAAAGAGCACGGCCCTGTCAGAGACGCTAGCGGCAGGGCGACGGCAGTACTGAAGGACGGCGTCGGTTACGAAGGCAGCGATACGGGCTTTACCCAGCTCGTGTCCGCCATGGCCAAGTCAGGATCGTTACTGCGCGAGGTGAGAGGAAAGCGCACCTATCGCATCTCGCTGAGCCCGAACAGTCAGCCCCGCAGCATCCCCGGATCCGCCCGCGAAGACCCTGGCGACGCGCTCATGGACTACGACGAGCTCGCGGCTGCATTGCTCGCGCGGGTCACGAGGATCCTCTCGACCCCCTCCGATGCTTCGGAGGGAGCTTCTTGGGCACGCCGGCGCCTCGAACAGCTCGAGACACGGAACACCGCCCTTCAGCGCGACGTGGCACGTGCCAAGGCCGAGCTCGAGACGGCCGTCATCGAACGTGACTCGTTGCGCGGCCAGCTCGAGGCCGCCCAGCACAACCTCGCGTTGCTCACCGAGCGTCTCGGAGAGCCCCGTCACCTGCAAGGACGCGCGGCAGAACGCCTCGGAAGCGACGAGCGGACCCTGCTCAACCAGCTTCGCGGTCGCCACCGGCCCAGCGCTCCCTCGCCTGAGCCCGTCAGCTGAACAGCGAGCGGCCCTCCTCTTGGTCGCAGGTCCCCTCGGGCCCATCTCTCCTGGTCACAACAGCACACGGTGGCGGAAATTGCGCAACCCGAGCCCCAGGAAGACCCCCAAGAAGGCGACCAGGACCGGGTAGACCACGTACAGGTGCATGTGCGACGCCTCGGTGAGCCCTGCGCGCATGCCCTCGGCCACATAGATCAACGGGTTCGCCAGCACCAGGATCTGGAGCCAGTGGAAACCTCCCACGTGCACCGGAGCGAGCCGTGTCCACTGGTAGTAGGTGCCGCCCAGGAACGTGAGAGGAAGCACGACGAAGCCGAACATGAGCCCGATGTTTCGAGGCTCGAAGCTGGTTCCGAGAAGCAGTCCCAGCGAAGCCATCGCCAGGCACGCCAACGGGATCAGGGTCAACACCACCCACCAGTGGAACGAGAGGTGCGCGTGAACCCCGCGAGCGTGGACCACCGCGGCGATCGGAAACACGATCAGGGCCGAGACCAATCCCTGTGTGGCGCCTGATAGCACTTTGGAGAACGCCACCAGGGAGATCGGACACGGCGCCTGGACGCGGTCCTCGATCTCCCTGGTGAAGCCGAACTCCGTCGACATCTGGACCGCCACGGCCTGGATGCCCTGGAACATCACCGCGATCGCCACCACCCCGGGGACCAGCACGGTGGCGAAGTTCGACTCACCCAGGCGACTTCCGCCACCCCCGATGCCCTGACCGATGCTGGGGAACACGTAGAGGAACACGAACACGAGCAAGAACGGCTGGATCAGCGTGCGGACCACGAACTCGCCGAAGTTCTTCTTCAACACGACGAGGTCGCGCCGCACGAGAGCGGCCATAGCCGCACGACTCGAAGCGAAGGCCGAACGCCGAGGATGAAGGCTGATGGCCATTCGCTCCACGGCCGTAGGCGTCGAGGTCTCGACCATCAGTCCCTCAGTTCCTTTCCGGTCAGGCTGATGAAGACGTCTTCGAGGCTCGGGTCTGCCACCGAGATGTCGGCGATCTCGAACCCTGCTCTTTCGGTGGCGGTCACCACACGAGCCAGCACCCCGCTCGTCCCCTTGGCGTGAAGAGCGATGCCTCCGTCGACCTGGCGCGCCCTCTTGATACCTTCGACCCTCTCGTTGAGCAGCGATACCAGTTCGTCCATGTCCCCGCTCGCCTGCATCGTGATCACCGTGTCCGCGTCGATGCCCTGCTTGAGGCTTGCTGGAGTGCCCAGAGCGAGGATCCGCCCGCGATCCATGATCGCCACCCTGTCACAGAGCTTGTCGGCCTCCTCCATGTAGTGCGTCGTGAGCAAGATGGTCCGGCCCTCTGCATGCAGCTGCCCGAGGATCTCCCAAAGAGCAAGCCTGCTCTGGGGATCGAGGCCTGCCGTCGGCTCGTCCATGAAGAGCACGGCGGGGCGGTGGAAGATGGCTCTGGCCAGCATGAGGCGTTGAGCCATGCCGCCCGAGAGGGCGTAGACAGAGGCTCTCGCCCAGCGCGCCAGATGGAACTGCTCGAGAAGCTCATCTGCGGTGGTACGCGCCGTGCTCCGCGGCATTCCGAACAGCAGACCGTGGAAGTACAAATTCTCCCACACCGTCAGCTGCCGGTCGAGCGTGTTCTCTTGAGAGGCGACACCGATGAGCTGCTTCGCCAAGGTCGGTTGCGCGACGACGTCGATCTCCCCCAGCAACGCTCGACCTGCCGTCGGCACCACTCTCGTGGTGAGCATCCCCACGGTCGTCGTCTTCCCCGCGCCGTTCGGACCGAGGAGACCGAAGATCTCACCGGGCCTCACCTCCAGGTCGAGCTTGTCGACCGCCGCGACGTCGCTGCCGGGATAGATCTTCGTCAACTGGCTGGTACGGATGACGCCGTCGACCACGACGCGTTCGTCGACGGAACCCTCGGCGGCCGGCACGCGACCATCTTCGCGCCGCGGCCGTACTAACGCCGTTCGGCTCGTGTCGGTGCAGATCGCTGGACCGCACAGCCCGGCGGTGGGATCATGCGGCCATGATTGCTGCCTTTTCTGTTGCTCCGGGCGGGCTCGGTGAGTCCGTAAGCGAGTGGGTGTCCGATGCCGTGCAACTGGTCAGGGCAAGTGGCCTCCCCAATGAAACGAACGCAATGTTCACCAACGTCGAAGGCGAATGGGACGAGGTGATGGCCCTCGTCAAAGCGTGCGTGATGAGGATCGCCGAGCACGCTCCTCGCGTGGATCTGGTGATGAAGGTCGACTACCGACCGGGCGTGACCGGCGCTCTTCGCGCGAAGGTGGAGGCGATCGAAGAGCGACTCAGAGGCGTCTGAGCCGCACCGCCTCGCCGATGACGTGCGGGGACACCGGCGCGGCGAAGCGGGGCCCGAACTCGAAGCGCCGACAGCTCTCTATGCGAAAGCCCACGTCTGCAATGGCCGCTTCGGTGTCCCGGTTGGCGTGGCATCCGCCGCTGAAGAGCGGCCAGATCCAGTCGATCCGGTCCTGGAGCCGTGCCCGACGGAGACCGTCGGAGCGAACGTGCTCGTAGAAGCGCAATCGCCCCCCGGGCAGGAGCACTCGATGCAGCTCGGCGAGCGCAACACGCTGGTCGGACACCGAGCAGAGCACCAGCGAGACCACGGCGACGTCGAACGACGAATCGTCGGTCGGCAGGTGACTCGCCTCTCCGCCGACCACCAGGACCGGGACCGGCGCGATGGCGGCGGAGCGCTGGGCCAGGCGGCGGAGGTGGGGCTCAGGCTCCACCGCAAGGACCTCGCTCACCGTGCGCGGGTAGTGAGCGAAGTTCAGTCCGCTGCCGGCACCGACCTCGACGACCCGGCCTGTCAAACCGGCGAGCAACTCGGCGCGGTGATCGGCCACACCCGTCTTCTCCATCGCCGGAGCCGTCCACCCGTAGACCCGGGCAAACAACGGATGACGCGTCCGGGTCACGTCCTGTCCACGAAACACTCGCCGGCCGCGGTCGAGCGGACCGTAGTTTCGCTCGGAGGTGTCCGTCTCAGGGGTGTGACGGAGCCAACGGAGCACCGTCGATCTCGAACAGCAGGTCGTCGGCATAGCACCACCACCAATCCTCGCCTGGTTCGTAGGACCGGATGAGGGGATGGTCCACGTGCTCGTGCCAATGGGCGGTGGCGTGGCGGTTCGGGGAGCTGTCACAGCAGCCCACGTGGCCGCAGCTCATGCACAGACGCAGGTGAACCCATCGCCCTCCTGTACGCAGGCAGTCCTCACACCCGTCGCTCGACGGCGTCACCTCGACAACTCTGTCCAGATGTGCGCAGGTGTCAGACATGGAGAGGGCCCTCAGGTATCGGCACGCGACATTGCCGGTGGCGACCATGTTGAAACCTCGAGTCCAGCACGGTCCCACCCGGCCAACTCGGCGACAGCCTCGTAGGTGCTCTGGAAGAAGGCAAGGAGCGCCGCGTCCGGATCTTGCGCTGTGCGAACTGCGGCGTAGGGCAGGAGAAACTCACCGAGGCTCTCGTCGTAGAAGGCGGCGTCCGGCTGCACGGACCACTCGGCGAAGCCATCGGGCTGTGGGTAGGCGTAGGCATAAAACGAGCCTTCGGTGCTCCCACCCGGCCAGAACCCGCAGCTGCTCACCTCGTGGCTGTATGCCAGCTCCTGGACCCAGTCGGCGCAGTTCGGCACACCTCCCGGGTGCTTGGGTGCCCGTCGGCCCGAGAACCGGGAGACGGCGAGATCCGCGCCACCCCAGAAGAAGTGCACGGGGCTGGCCTTGCCGACGAACCGTGACCGGAACCGATTCATGAGCCGATGCGCCTGGAGCAGCACCAGCCAGAATCGATTCGCCGCGTCGGCATCGTAGGAGGCGTGGTGCTGGTCCATCACGAACGGAGTGGCCTCGACCAGCTCCACCGGTCGGGCGAGGATGCTCACGTGTGCGCCGAGCTCCCCGAGGGCGGCCATCGTCGTCTCGTAGAACGCCGCCACCGATCGCGGCTCGAGCGCGATCGTGCGCATCTGGCCATTGCTCGTACGCATCTCGAGGACGTGGTGGATGAAGTCGAACTCGATCTCGATCCCCTTGCCACCGCTGTGCATGAGTGATGTCATGAGCCCTCGGGCCGAGACGTAGAGGGGAACCTGCCACCAGTGGTTCGCCATGGGCTCCAGCGCCAAGCGAACCTGGCCGACGACCTGGGTCCACAGGTGCAGTGTCTCGCGTGTGTCGTCCCATCCTGACAGCACGAGCTCGGGCCACCGTGGGGACGGCCCTGCGTCGTTCTCCGGGTCCCCGTGCCGTTGAAGGATGTCCCCATCATCCATTTGCATCATCCGTCCGCGTGCTCCGCCCGAGGGCGGGTGACCGTCAGGCGCTCTTCCAACGGTGTTGCTCGTATCGCACGATAGTGCCGTACATGATCGGCGCGAGCGCGACTGCACCGATCGGGCCGTCCGCCCGGGTGCCATCGTTCTTGGGGGACCACGCACGCCACAGGATCTGAGCGATGTGGGATCGTCTCGGGACCTGGGATTGCGTCCAGTGGACAAATCCGGGGCCAGGAGCTAGACGACCGGGGCCCAGATGACCAGAACCTCAACTGACCGGAACCGTAACTGACCGGAACCGTAACTGAAAGAGCAATCGCATGAACGCCTTCCTCAACGAGATTCGTCAGACCCTCGTTCCCGGCCGCGACGGCGAGCATGGTCCGCTGCCGCCACTGCTGATCGCGATGACACTGGTCACCGGTCTTGTCGACGCATTCAGCTATCTCGTCCTCGGTCATGTCTTCGTGGCAAACATGACGGGCAACGTCGTGCTCTTGGGATTTGCCCTGATCGGTGCGCCCGGGTTCTCGGTCGCCGCGTCTGTACTGGCCATAGCGTCGTTCGGCCTCGGTGCCCTCGGCGGCGGCATCGTTGGCTCCCGGCTCGACCACCGTCGGGACTGGTTGCTGAGCTCTGCCGCAACCATCCAGGTGGTGCTGTTCACGGCCTCGGTCGTGTTCGCCGCCTCGAGCGGAAGCCCAGTGGGGACAGGATACCGTTACAGCCTGATCGCGGTCCTCGCGATCTCCATGGGGATCCAGAACGCAGCCGCCCGCAAGCTCGCGGTGCCCGACCTGACCACCACGGTGCTCACCTTGACCATCACCGGTATCGCTGCCGACAGCGTCATCGTCGGCGGGACCGGATCCAAGTCGGGACGTCGAGTCATATCTGCGGCAGCGATGCTCGCAGGTGCCGTCGTCGGAGCCACATTCATCGTTCACTCCCGTATCTACTACCCGCTCGTCATCGCCCTCGTCGTGATGGCACTCGTCGCGGCTACGACCCGGATACTCGCGACGCCCGGCGCTCCTTGGGTCCGCGCCGGGAGCTGACACCGCAATCGCAGGACGCTGACGGCGACTTGGACACCTGACCGGAGGCCCACGTCTCGTCCACAGGAGCCTTTGCATGTCTTCCCAGCTTCGTCCCAGGTTCCTGGAGCATGCTGGTGGAACTCGTGCTCGCCTCAGCCGTGGGAAGCGCCCCAAGGGACTTACAGCGATCGCGGGTCGCGTTCGCAGGGATGCCGAACACATGACGCGCACCACCGCCGGTACCGTCGATTTCGGTTGGCGCCTCCGCGGCCGATCCACGACGATGCCGACTGACCACTCCTTCGATCTTGCGCCAGCCCGGCCTGAGCCCTCTTTTCTCGAGCCCTATTGCTGGAACCTCGCAGGACTTCAGTCCTGTTTGCAGTGCGGGGTCTGCACAGCCACGTGCGACCTGGCCGGCGACGACGGCCGGTTCCCTCGGCGGCAGGTCACGTTCGTGCGCCTCGGGCTGAAGGACACGCTCCTCGCCGACCCGGACATCTGGCACTGCTACGGCTGCACCGAGTGCTCCAGCCGATGCCCGTCGGGTGTGAATCCAGCCGGAATCATGGGCGCGCTGAGACAGTTCGCCACCGAGCGTTACGCCTTCCCACGGTCGGTCGCGCGTGGCGTCACCGGTGTGCGATCGTTCTGGCTCGTCTACGTCGGCGCCGCCGCTCTGTTGTCCGGCCTAGTCGCAGCGACCGGGGCGTTCAACCCCGGCCCCGGGCCACTGCGGTACGCGGGCATGCTGCCCGACCGGGCTCTCGTGCCTTTCTTCGCGGTCTTCACGATCCTGCCGATCGTCGCGATGCTCGCAGGTGCCACGAGAGCTTGGCGCGCTTGGTACGGGTCGTCGCTGTGGGCCGTGCGGCCGCGGATCTTTTGGCGTGCCCTGCGGCTCGCCGTGGCGGAGGTCCTGGCGCACCGCAGGTTCTTCGCGTGCAAGGAGCGCCGACTCAGGCCATGGGCCCACGGGGCGGTTCTGTACGGATTCCTCGGCCTCGTGGCCGTCTCCTTCGCGCTGGCGCTGTTCGTGCTCAGCGGCCGCTCCTACCCGATCCCGATGTCCGATCCGTTCAAGGTGCTGGGCAACGTCTCTGGCGCTCTTCTTATCGTCGGCTCGTCGTACTTCTTGCTCGTGCGAATCCTCGACTCGCGGCGAGACCGCGCCAGTACGGTCTTCGACTGGGCCTTCCTCTGCAACGTGCTGCTGGTGGCGCTCACGGGCGTCGGCACAGAGGCGCTTCGCGTCGCGAACGCCAGGGTCCTTGCATACCCCGTCTACTTCGTTCACCTGGTGCTCGTATTGGTGCTGATCGTCACGCTGCCCTACACCAAGCTCGCTCATGGCGTGTACCGGGTGATGACGCTGGCGGGCCAGCACTACGGGAAACTCGCCGGGGATGAAAGAACTCTTGGGCCTCGCAGAGCGGAACGCGATATGTCGCTGCGAACGAGGACGGCCGAGCCGCTTGTTGCGCCGGAGCGCCTCGTGGAATTGGGCCACCGTGAACTGGCCGCCTACTCCGATGACGAGCTCGGCGCGGCCTACTACGTGCTGCGCGACGCGACCGAGCTCAACGCCAACGGGAGGCAGTACCCGAACATCAAGCGGCTCTTCGGTACGCCCTTCGAGCGCGAGAAGGACAGACGGGAGGTGAAGGCCCTGCTGAACGGGCCGAACACGCCCGAGTGGCAAGACTGGTACGAGGAGGCCGCCGAACGGCCCTGCACCTGGTGGGTCGAGAACCACCTCGTGGCCCGCCATGCCCTTTCGCCCTGTACCTCCTGTGGCATGTGCACTTCCGTGTGCCCGGCAGCCGAACACTACGAGGAGTACGACCCGCGGTGCATAGTCGACGTGGCGCTCTCGGGAAACGAGGAACGGCTCGTGGAACTCCTCCAGTCCGACTACCTCTGGTATTGCGTGCAGTGCGGCTCTTGCAACTCGCGCTGCCCCATGGAGATCGACATCATGAACCTCATATCGTCGCTTCGTTGTCTCGCGCAGCTGAAGGGCTACCACCTGAACAGCGTGCGCGGCAGACAGCAGTACGCCGGCCGGCACCTGTGGGGAGCCAATCTCTGGAACCGGGCTCGCAGCTTGTACTTCCGAAACGGCGATCCGACCGATCACCCCGACTTCGGCCCTCGCTACGCACGGTGGCAGGCGGAGCTGGAGGACCAGTTCGTCCGTCTGGGTGCCCAACCCGACATGGACGGGACCTTCGCCGGCTGCAAGGTGGCCCCGGCCACGCTCACCGAATTGCGCAGCTGCATCCGCGGAGGGGGGACGTTGTTCCTCTGGGACAAGATCGAGGAGCACGCGGCCAGAGACGCGGAGAGGCTCGGCCTCGACCTCGACCAGTACTACGAGAAGGTGAGAACCGAGGGATGACCCGATGAAGCTCCCGCAGATCACGACACGCCGCTACGTGAAACCGATACCCCACGACGGTTATTACCTCACGCCGAGTTGCGTCCTCGGCGTGTTCAGCCCCGCCAGCGAGCCGCTCATCGCTCGCCTCTACGACCTCCTCGGCCGCCGCTGGGCAATGGGCGGCATAGGACCGGAGTCGCAGAACACGTGCTGTTCCGGCATCGTCACACACGGCAACGTCTTCACGATCGAGAGCTCGCTGCTCGTCGTGGCGCGCCTGTGGTCGCTGTGCGCCGAAGCCGGGTTCACGAACATAACGACCGCATGTGTCACCTCGTTCGCGGTCCACAACGAGTGCATCGAGTTGCTCCACAAGGAGCCCGGGCTGGCCGAGAAGGTGGACCGAGTCCTCCTCGAGAGCTGTGGCCGGGGGCTCGTAGTTCCCGAGCACATCGTGCACTGCTGTGACGTCATCTACCACTACCGCTCCGAGCTCGCCAGCTCGATGAAGTACCGCCTGGTCGACACCGAGACCGGCCGGCCCCTGAAGGTGGTCGACCACGTAGGTTGCCATTACAACAAGCTGCTCCCCCGGAAGTCGGTCGGCGGGACCGAGTATTGCGACGTGCTCGCGGCGATGATCCGTGAATGGGGCGGCGAGGAGGTGGACTATCCCGAGCGTCGTCACTGCTGCGGCATGGGTTTCCGCCAGTGCATGATCCGCCCGAACCGCGGCTTCACGGTGGCCTGCGTTCGCAAGAAGTTGGAGAGCATGGCCCCCTATGAACCTGATCTGATGCTCACGAATTGCCCGGGTTGCCTCCACGTCCTCGACCATGAGCAGTGGGCGGTCAACGAGCTCACCGGCGCCGATCACCGGGTACCGGTTCTCAACTATGCAGAGCTCGCCGGCCTTCTGCTCGGTTGGGACCCCTACGATGTCGTCGGTATCCAGACCCACACCGTGCCTGTCGAGCCGCTCCTGGAACGGATCGGCATCCCCGACCCGGCGAGCCCGGCCTACCTGCAAGATCGGCCTCTCGCCGTCCTGGGGGGCACCGCCGGATGAACCGCCCGACATTGGTCCTCGGCGGAGGAGTCACCGGGATGCACGTGGCGGTCGCGCTTGCCGATCTCGGACTCGACTCGGTCCTCGTGGAGAAGAGCTCCGAGTTGGGAGGCCTCGTCCCTCGACTGTCACGTACGTTCCCGTTCTTTGACGACGACGGCTTCAACGACGGCGCAGAATTCGCCGGCCAGATCGAAGCCGAGATGAGTGCCCGGTCCAAGATAGACGTGCACCTGGGCACCGTCCTGACAAGCGTCGAAGGGGAATTCCCCGAGTTCCGGGTGACCTTCAGCGACAAGTCTCAAGAGATCGTCAGCACGATCGTCGTTGCCACGGGCTTCGAGCCGTTCAACCCCTGCGAACTCGAGGAGTACGGCTACAGTCGCTATCCCAACGTGGTGACGGCACCGGAGTTGGAATGGTCCCTGAACCCGCGAGGCCCGACCCGGGGGGAGCTGAGACGGCCCTCGGACGCCAAGCGCGTCGACCGTCTGGCAATCGTCTTCTGCGTCGGCTCGCGCAACCGGCGGATCGGGGCGCCCTTCTGCTCACGCATCTGTTGCTCGTACAGCACCAAGCAGGCCCTCACCGTGCTCGATCGGAACCCTGAGGCGGAGATCACGTGTTTCTACACCGACATCCGGACCTACGACCGTGGGTTCGAGGAGATGTACTCGCTCGCCCAGGATCAGGGGATCCGCTACATCCGTGGACGGGTGTCGGGCTGCAAGGAGCTGCCCGGTGGCGACATCGTCGTGCGTGCCGAGAACACCCTTGTCCAGAAGATCTTCTCCAGCCCCTTCGACATGGTCTCGCTCTCCACCGGGATGCGACCGTGCAAGGACGTCGAGCAGCTGGCTCGCGTGCTGCGCATCGGGCGAGTCCCGGACGGGTTCTTCGCAAACCCGGCTTGGTTCCACTACCCGCACGACTCGACTCGCCAGGGCGTCTTCGTCGCCGGGTGCGCTATGGGAGCGAAGCCGATCCGCAATTGCATCGTGGATGGCAGTGCGGTAGCCGCACGCATCGCGGGGTTGCTGAGGAGCGAAGGTACGAGGTCGGGTCCAATAAGCGAAGCCAACTATCGCCGTTCCGTCGGATGCGTGGGATCACGAGCAGACTCGGCCCAATGACGACGGCGGCGTGCGTGCGATTTCAAGTTGGTGGGCCGTGGTCACTCGTATTCATAGAGAACCTCGACGATGTCCGGCAGCGGCTCACCTGGGTGTGAGAGTAATATAGTCTTACTTATGGTCACTCCCGCTACCGAGCAGGTCTCCCTGGCCGATGCCAAGGCACGTCTGTCCGAGGTCGTCGAAGGGATCGAGAGCGAGCACCGTCGCGTCGTGATCACCAAGCACGGGCGACCGAGCGTGGTCGTACTCGCGGTCGACGATCTCGAAGCGCTCGAAGACACGCTCGACGTACTGTCGGACCCGAACGCGATGGCCGACCTTCAGGAAGCTGCAACCGCCCGCAGGACCGGCCAGACGATCGAGCTCACCAAGGAGGAGGCACGGGCCCGCTGGTCCCGTGGATGACTACCTGCTCCGGTGGTCACCCCCCGAGGTTCGCCAGCTTGACCGTCTCGCGACATCGTCCTCGCGGGTGGTGGGCGCCGTCGTCGAATTCTGCTTCGGCCGCCTGATCGCCAACCCTCACAGAGTCGGGCATCCGCTCGGGCGGGAGCTCGAAGGCTGGTACAGCGCACGAGTTGGGGCGTACCGCGTCATCTACTGGATCGACGAGGACGGGCGCATCGTCTACGTCGACCGCATCGACCATCGAAGCGACGTCTACCGTCCAAAGTGAGCGCGTCCACCAAGCTCTCACGATTCGAACAACGACACAAGGTCTCTTCGCTAGTGGGCCGTAGTCGCTGGTGTTCGAACTTCGATAACGTGCGACTTCGCTTCGCGCACCTCGGCCTGCAGCAGCCGTAGCTGAATGTCGACGCGGACGTGCGCCGCTACGACTATCGCTTCTCCGAAGACGGCGCCGGCCGAACAGGCGACTTCTGGCCCTTCTCGATATAGCCGATGAGATCCTTGTTCGGCCGGAAAGGAGGCGGCTCAGGCTGACTCTTCGAGGGTTGTGGGGCTGGCGCGCTCTGTGGCGCCTTCTCGTCAGGCATGGAGCTGACCTCCCGTAGCCGTCAGTATACCGGCGACGATCAGCGCCGCGGCGATGGCCAGACAGCCGACGGCGGCTCGAACTCGCCATCCCTTCTTCTTCACGAGAGTCGCCGCCTCCTTCACCATGACGATCTGGGTGTCGAGCAGCTCGAGGCGCGTCTCCGCCTCCGACGCCGTGAGGTTGCTCTGTCGGAGTCGCTCCACCTCCAGCACCGGGTAGCGTCGAGGGAGGAACGCCCACGCCGCCAGGATTGCTGCGACAACGGCGACGGCAAGTCCAGTCCGCTACGGACTCCCTGAACGAACGCGCACGTGACCAGCGAACTGTCTACGAAAAGTGTGGTGGGCCGTAGAGGACTCGAACCTCTGACCCCTTGCGCGTCATGGAGACAAGGGCTATTCATCGGGGTCCATGCCAGGTCATGCACGTAACGCAAGCAGGGCGTTTAGTTCACGTCAGGACATCGCAGGTCACGGAAAGTTGGCCCGGTTGCTGACTCCGTTGCTGACGAGAGAGTGAGTGGAAGTGGTGGTTCGGGTCGGAGACCCTTCTACTTAGTCCCGAAGATGTGCTGCAAAAATAACGTGTCCTGCACGCTCTGAACTTTCACAACCTTGCCATCCCGGTAAGTCAAGATGTCGACTCGGTCACTGGACTCGCCGTCAATAGTCATGTGGACGAGCACCATGACCCGTTCCTCATCACCGAGGAAGTGCTCGGGCACCATGGTGAGCGACTTCTCCGCAAGCTTCGTCCAAAGAGCGCCCAGCTCTTCCTTGCCATGGTAGGTACCGCTCACCGCGCTGTTACCGGGGACGACCCACTCGATGTCGTCGGCCATATTGACCATCGCCGCCGCCCGGTCACCCCAAGAGAACGCCGCATAACCCGCCTTCGCCGACCCAATATTCTCCTCTGCAATCTGTTCTGCACTCTGCTCTGCAGCCATGGTGTCTCCCCGTTTTAGCGCGCACCACACTCTAGAGGCGCCGTAGGGTCGTAGCAGGGACATTCCACATGACGAGGATCAACGGTCTGTGCATGGTTCCGGCCATGATGAGCACTGCTGCTGACCACCACCGACGAAGTGGTCTCCTGGTCTGGCTCGGCCGCCTACTCCCAGGGTTCTACCCGCCAGTCGCAGATTGTTGGTGTCGGAGAATCGACCTGCACGTTCTCGTACCAAGGGGCATTGGCGGCTTGGGCCGTGGTGACCGGCTACTGGAGCATTGGTCGCAGGACTGCCGTTTCAGGCTGACTCGATGCCTGGTAGTTGTTGGTCTCCGGAAATGAGAGAGTGCCAGTGAGCGTGGCAGGTGCGGCAGAGCCAGCTCATAGGCCAATGCTCTGCCTCGCTGGCAAATAAGGCTCTTGGAGCCCAGTGGTGTAGTTCGGTTCCCCAAGCTCCACACACTTCACAGGGAGGGTTCTGTTGTCGACGATCGTCGACAACAGGAACACCCTCGGTCTGCCGGCTAGCTTGAGCAATCCATTCGCCGGATCGCAGCATGTGATGACATTTGCTGCAGCCTTCGTATACGAAGAGACTGCCATTCGGATTGATTCTCGCCAGGAGTGTCGCTTCATCGTGGGTACACTCCGAGTCCTCTGGAGGTCGGGCCTTCTGAAGCTCCTCCCATCGCCTTCGGAGTCGTTCAAGGCGTTCTTGTTCGGGTGTCAATCCCTCGCCATTCGGCATTGGCCAATTATGCGTTGAGTGGGGGTGAGTTGACTAGGGACAAGTGCGTGGGGCGGATCTACTGGCTAGTAACGCCTCTCGGGGAGGGGACGTCCTCGTTATCCGACTGGCGCATTCAGCCGTGGGGGGAGCAGGGGACGGCCAGTCAAGGTTGGCTGAGCGGGGCCTGTAGGAGGACCCGGGGCTGGCCAAGGGAGGATGTGATGCTCCCCTTCGGAGGACGATGACGCTTAGAGTTCTGCCGGGCTAGAGAGCTTGTAGGAGCTGGCGGAGCCGGGTGAGGGCAGGGTGCGTAGGGTCGAACATGTTACCGGTGCAGGCAATAGCGGCGGTACGAAAGACGCGTGGGTGAGCGGCAAGATGAAGCTGAAGGCGCATTTTCGAGCGCTTTTTCGGGACCGGGATGGCGTGTTCGTTGAGGCATTGCTCAAATGCATCGATGCAGGGGACAACCGGGGATTGGCTCAAAATCTCCAATAAGAGATCGTCAAACTCCCCCGTTCGTGTCTCTCCGGGAGAGATGAATATGGCGACGCGGGGCGCGCCATCGGCGAATACTTCAGGCTGTTGTGGAACTGTTAACCCAGCTGACGACAGCGCATTGCCAGTAGAGCGAAACTTGGCCTCGGGAGCTGAGTTTGCGTCTCGGATCATGAGGATAGATCTAACCCCTCGGAATCCGGAGGCGCCGGTTACCATCCGTACCTGCCTAGGCCAATCTGTCTCGCCATCGAGGCAACGAACTTCGATGTCAGTTAGTCCCCATTTCTCGATAAGGCACTTGACCACTCCGTACTCATCCCAGCCCTCCACAAGTACGAGCTTTGACGCTGTTATGGGAGCTGGCTGCGGAACCTCCTCGTCCGGCACTATCGGACCTCAAATCCAAGCTTCAGTGCGTCGCCCAATGTTTCAAGGTCAAACGAAGTCGGTTCGATCCGATCTCCGTTCATCGGATCATCAGCTTTGACTCGGTCCAGCCTGAACACTCGGAACTCGTCATGGCTACTGCTCAGTTGAAGCTTGCCCGAGAAATAGCGGTGGGCCGCTCTGATGCATTCGAGACTGTGGGTTGTTGCGAAGAATTGGGTGCCGGAAGTCCTTGTGGCCTCGTCGATTGCTGTCCACAGCCGATCCAGGACTGAGTAATGGAAACCGTTTTCGATCTCATCTATAAGAAGAAGTCCGCCTTGGACTGCAGATGCATCGACGATGAGATTCGCCATCCTGTTGACACCTTCGCCCATCAAGCGGATGGGAAGTAATTCACTGAGGCCGAGGTCTCCGTGAAGGAGCGGACCCGATGGCGTCACGATCATCTTGATGTCTCGTAATCTGGGTTCAAGAAGCTGAAGGGTCTTGAGAAGGTTGCCGATTTGTTTCCGTATGTCCAAGGATCCGTACCTCTGCGCGAACTCGTTTGGATTGAACTGTTCGTTCGCGGGTTGGTATGCCGCTGGCTTGAGGATGGGGTTGGGATTGCCTGAGGACCGGATGCCACCTTGGCCGCTCATAACAGTGAACGTGCGAAAGTCTCCGTAAGGGCCTGTGACGTGGAATTCGATGATGATCGGCCCTTGCAAATCAGTGGACATGGATGGTGGCTCGGAGATCGAGGGTTGTCCGGGGGCAATCAGACCAAAGACAAGGGGCTGGAACTGCTGATCGATGTCGGCGATGTTTTCAACGAAGCGCATCGACATGTCTGTCCGTTGACCGCTCTTATCCGCGAGGCTCAGGTGAATAGGCCGCTCCGTGTGGAAATCATGGAACCAGGCATCCCATGGTGTCGGGTGACTCATTTGGGGTATCGGTGCAAACCCGCGAACGCCTCGTGAGGTGTTTGATTGAAGGAGGAAATTCGCATTGAGTTGAGAGTGCGCCATGATCATCGCTTCAAGCAAGGCTGTCTTGCCGACATTGTTGTAGCCGGCGATCAAGTTAATTCGGGCAAGTGAGCCGATCTCAAGGGCGGAGAAGCCTCTGAAGTTCTGGATCACGGCAGAGTCGAGCCAGTGCTTGTTGAATGTGGTTGCTTGGGTCGGCTCGTCTTCCATGGTCTTCCTTTGAGTTCGAAGGTTGACGTCAGGCTAACCACTGAAAGGTAGGGATTGGCGAAATCGGGAGGGCCTACGGCCTGGGAGAGAGTTGGAGGCCTCCGGTGCGCCCGGCGGCTCGGAGCGACAATGGCGACCGTGGTGATCTCCTAACACTCGGGTGCGGACCCTGTAACACAGCACCTGCAAACTGCATCGAGCTTTCGGGCAAGCCGCTTAAGTGGAGCAGGAAGGGCGGACGCCGCCCTTGGATGCTCAGCTGAACGCGACCGGAACACCAGAAGTCAATGCTTCGTCAAGATCCACCATGCGAAGTTCGAGTTGGAGCCCTAGCGCTTCTGCGATCCTTTGCAACGTCGCGATATTGGGCCTGACTTCCCCGGCCTCCAGTCGAGAGATCGCAGGCTGCTGACAACCTAGGCGTCGAGCCAGATCTCGCTGGGAAAGTCCGGCTTGGTCCCTCAATCGACGTAAGTAGGTTCCCATTGCCTTCGTGTCCTCTGTGACTTGGCAGAAACTGGACATACCTTTAATGTTATCACCAAGACTCGCGCTCGTGCTGGAGGTACGGCGGTCCGGGACCGGACGGGGGGTGAGGTAGCGAACGCCCCGTCCGACCCGCCCGGCCGGAATCAGCGAGCGCCAAGGGCTTGTCTCCTGGCTCATATCTCGGCAGCCCAGGTCAGAGGCCGTGACTCAGATTGATGGCAGGTACTGCGTAAGTGACGTCAGTAGGCATCAACTCTGGTTGGGACGCGGCTATCGTGTCCGTTGTGAGTAGGAGCCGCAAGAGGAGAGGTTCGGGGCGGGTGACGCCGCGTCAACGACCTGTGCCCGCTGAAGTGATGCCGGTCGTACGCCTTGAGGACATTCCCGGATCGCCATCTCCCTCCTCGCAAGATCTGTTGAACATTCTCGTGGGCCTGGTAGAAGCGAGGCGGGGGTTGGAGCTTGAAGTCTCAGGAATCGTTCGAGCGGCGAGAGCTGCCGGGGCGAGCTGGGGGCAACTCGGTAAGGCCTTAGGGGTAAGCGCCCAAGCCGTCCACAAGCGCTACGGCACGACCGACGAGGCAACTAGTTCGACGCTAAGGAGCAGTCAAGGGCCGGCCGTAGGCCGCCTGAAGAGATCGCCCTTGACGGCCCCGGGGCCGAAGTCCTTTACCGGCTGACAATGGGATTTGACCTGGCGTAGCCAGGTCCTGGGTGCCACTTCCTGGCACCTGCGCCCGCTAGGCTGGTGTCATGGCGAAACGGACGGGGCGGACCTGGGCTGAAGTTGGGATTCGCAACGGTGGCTTTCGAGCGACGATTCGAGGTCTGCGATTCGCGATGGGCTGGGGTCTGGCGACGGCCGAGCTGGGACGCGAACCCGAGTCCATAGACGAGTACGCCGAAACAATGGAGCTGACTCGTAGAACAGCGTTTAGAGACCAGGCTGCATTTCGGGAGGCTTTCCCGACCGAAACCACCCCGGCTCGTATGAACGAGATGGCGGGTGTTCAGGCAAAGTACAACGCGAGCTGGCGACGGCTACGGGACCTAGGTGCTGCCGAGAGAGAAGCCGAGCCTCTGACCTTCCTGGTCGGTTCCGCCACAGCGGACGTCTGAGCAGCCGCCCGGGGCGGGGCGCACGGGGTCTAAGGGAGCGAAGACCCGGCGCTCGCCACGGGCGACGGCACGGGGACCGTGAGGCGCCCCTGAGAGGGTTGTAGAAAGAGTGCCAGATACCGGCACTGCCGTCTGATATAGTGCCAACTAATGGCATTGCTCCATAACCGCTCGTTATTTGTCGTGAGGGTCCGTAATGCATGACTGGAACGGACAGTCGAATTCAAAATGGGGAGCCGACCTTGGTCCGCCGGTTCTCATCACTGTGGAGCAGGCAGCGACGCAGCTGGGAATTGGACGGACTCGGACGTATCAATTGGTGCTAGCCGGCAAGATCCAGAGCGTCAAGATCGGCAGACGACGTCTAGTAGTGCGAGCCCGGCTGGAAGAGTTCGTGCGCCTACTGCTGTCTGAGCAAGTCGGAGAGTGTGCGACCTCTTAGGTCCAGAGGGCTTCGGTCATCGCATCGGCTGCTGCCTGACGGGCGGGTGCGAGCACGTGTCCGTACACGTCGGCGGTGAGTCGGATGGACGAGTGGCCGAGGACATCGGAGACAACTTGTAGGGGGACTCCCTGGGCAAGCATGAGGCTTGCAGCGCTATGGCGCAGCTCATGCGGATGCCATTTGCCGATCTTGGCCTTCTGACAGACCGAGGCGAAGTCTCGGTAGAGGTTTCGTGGATCGACCGGGGTTCCGATCTCACTCGTGAAGACGAAGCCGGACTCATGCCAGGCGGGTCCCAGAGCCAGGCGAGCGCGCTTCTGACGGGTCCGGTGATCCCGTAGGGCCAGAATGACGGGGGCGGGCAGATTGACGGCCCTTCGGCTCTTGGCGGTCTTCGTGTCGGAGGTGACAAGGTGTCCGCCCTCACGTTTCAGCTGGCGTCGGACCATCACGATGCCCCGAGAGAGGTCGAGATCTTCCCAACGGAGTCCGAGAGCTTCGCCACGCCGGAGTCCGGTCGTGAGCATAAGGACGTAGAGGACTTCGTAACGATGGCCGGCAAGAGACGTATGGAGCCGCTTGGCCTGGTCTGGCGTGAGGGTTCGGCCCTCTTTCCTGGGCATCTTCGGGCCCTTCGTCAGTGCGGCCACGTTCCTACCGACCGCCCCCTCTCTGAGTGCGTAGTCAAGGGCTTGCACGAGAACAGCCCGGATCCTGCGCACGGTACTTGCTGACTTGCGCTCGTCCAGCGCTGCGGTCATGAGGCGATTGACGTCGGCCATGGTGAGGTTCGCAACGGTCTTGCGGCCCAACATGGGAACGATGTGGTGGGTGAAGATGCTTCGGTAGTTTTCAGCGGTGCTGCGGGCGACCTGGATGCGAAGCTCCTCGTCATACCAGCGGGTGAGGAGGTCCTTCACCGTGAGCCTGTTGTCGGGCGGGGGAAGGCCGTCATCGCGTTGGCGGACAAGAGCGGTGAGCCTCTTTGCGGCTTCTGCCTTTGTCCGAGCGCTTACGGACTTGCGGATGGGGTTGCCACGAGTGTCGTAACCAAAGTGAACGACGCCCATCCAGAGTCGGTCGCTGCTGCGTTGATAGAGACTGCCGTCGCCGTTTACTCGGCGTCCCGCCATTTGCGTGCTCTCCCGTTGCTGAAGTAACTGCTGAAAAGCCTTGCTTCAGTGGGTCCTGAAAGCAAGCATTCTGAGCGATAGGCCTTCCCACCTGGGAGAATACGGTGGGCCGTAGAGGACTCGAACCTCTGACCCCTTGCGCGTCATGCAAGTGCGCTACCAACTGCGCCAACGGCCCGTCGCAGGTGAGGCTATCACCGCCTCAGGGATCCCCCGTGAACGACACACGGCCCGGGCGACGTTACGATTCGATCTTCCAACACAAAACTGCAACGGGCCACCCCGTCGACGATGAACACGCCGCCGTGAGCCTGCACAGTGACAGATTCACCGAGGCACTCGATCTTGGGACAAGAGCGACCACGATGACCACTCACGGAACCAAGAGCGCCTACAACCGTGGATGTCGCTGTGACGCCTGCCGGGAGGCGAGCCGACTGGCCCGGACCCGTCAGCGACAAACCGCGCGCGAACGTGTGAAGGTGCGGTGTCTCCGGGCCACTGAGGAATCGAAGGACGAACTCCCCGATGCTCCCCAGTAGACGGTACCGGTTCATCAGGAGACGATCGTGAACACGGTGCCCCTGGGCAGGACATCTTCTTCTGTTTCCCCTGCTCCTGGCATGGTGCGCCGGCTGTTGATCGGCTTGGGCAGCGTGCTGATCGGTTTCGGCGTCCTGGTCCTTCTATTCGTCGCCTACCTCTTATGGGGAACGGGGATCTCCGAAGCCTCGCACCAGGACGCGCTGCGCCAGCAATTCCAGCACGAGCTCGCGGGGGTCAACGGGCGCGGGTCGTCGTCGACATCGTCGTCGACATCGTCATCGATACCGTCGTCGAGGTCGTCTTGCTCGACCACGTCCGCACCGAGTTCGTCGACCACGACGACACTTCCTACGTCGGGAACCCAGACACCGGTGCCGGGCACCGTGCCGGCGGAGGGCCAACCGATCGGCATACTTCAGATCCCCAAGATCGCAGCGGACAACGTCGTGGTCGAGGGCACGGCCACAGCCGACCTTCACCTTGGTCCAGGTCACTATCCCGGTACACCTCTTCCAGGACAGCCCGGAAACGCGGCGATCGCCGGACACCGAACCACCTACGGTGCTCCCTTCTACAACTTGGACGAGTTGGCACCGGGCGATCCAATATTCGTGACGACCACCCAGGGTCGCTTCTGCTACAACGTCACCCGCGTGCTCGTCGTAAGCCCGTCGGACTTGGCGGTCGTCGCACCTTCTCCCACACCCGAACTGACGCTCACCACTTGCAACCCGCGTTTCAGCGCTTCACAACGCCTGGTGGTACAAGCATCGCTCTCGGTGGACACTCCGCCATCGACCATTCCTGAGCAACCGTCCCGGTCGCGTCCGCGGCGTTTGTCTTCCTCGGGTCTGGCGGGCGAGCAGGGTGGATGGACCGGCGCGCTCAGCTGGGGCTTAGCCTGTCTCGCGGTGGGGATCGGGGCGTGGGCCCTCGCGCGTACGCGCCGTCATCCTGGCGTCATCTACGCTCTCGGAGCCATCCCGTTGCTCGTGGTGTTGTTCCTGTTCTTCGAGAACCTGAGTCCGCTCCTGCCGGCAAGCTTCTGAGGCTGCCGGCCCTGGTTCGCTGGGTCCCAGCGTCCTCCCAGGTCGCCCCGCGAGACTGCTGTTCCGTGACGCTGCTCACAGGCTCCCACGAGCACCGGGTCACCTCCCGGGTCAAGGCCGCTCTGAGGTCAATCTCTCGTCCCGACCGATGGGCTCTCGCAATGTTGGTGACGCTCCCGCTGGTCGCGTTCGTAATACCGGCGCTCGTCGGTCACCCGATCATTCCCGGTGACGACTTCACACAGAACTACCCGATGCGGGTGCTCGTGGGCGACCAGATCCGCCAAGGGCACCTCCCATTGTTCGATCCCTACATCTGGAGCGGAGCACCACTGCTGGGAGGTTGGAACGCCGCAGCCGCATATCCGTTCACTCTGCTCTTCGTGATCTTCCCCGGTATCGCTGCATGGACGCTCAACCTGATCGCGACGTGGTGGGTCGCAGGTATCGGCAGTTTCGCGTTCCTGCGCGCATCGCGCCTTGCCGTGGTGCCGAGCTTCCTCGGCGCGTTGTCGTTCAGCTTCGCGGGTGCCATGACAGCCCAGGTTGTCCATTTCGGTCTGGTTGCGGGCATGAGCTGGGTACCCGTGGCACTGCTCGCAGTCTTGCAGCTCTCCAAATGCGCCGGAGGCAGCGAGACATCCGCCGAAGCTCGACGCGCGGCACGCCGCTCACGGCTCGGCTGGACGGCTCTTCTCGGTGCGGCCGGGGCCATGGCCATCCTTGCCGGCGAACCGCGTGCTGTCGCGGATTTCGGTGTGATCGTCCTCATTTACGCGCTGTGGCGGGCGTTTCGTCTCGGACGCGGTGCCGCACCGTATCTCGGGTGGACGGTGGCGGGCGCGTTGATCGCAGCAGGACTCGGCGCCATCCAGTGGCTACCTGGAGTAGAGGCCGTGAGAACGTCTCAGCGTGCAGTGAGCAACGCGTACTTGTTCACCTCCGGTTCGCTAGCCAACAGGTGGCTCCTGCTGATGCTCGTACCCGACCTCCTGGGCGGGTCGGGATCGTTCGGACAGCCTGCCTTCTTGGCCAGTTACAACCTCACCGAGGTGACCGGCTATGTCGGTCTCATGCCGCTCGTTGCGTCGTTCGCCCTTCTCGGCCGGCTGCGATTTCGACGACCGTTGCCCGAATGGCTGATCTGGCACGTGATGGCGCTCGTCGGGATCGTCCTGGCCCTCGGGGGGAACACTCCCCTATGGCACTTGCTGATCCAGGTGCCGTTCTTCGGCGGACAGCGACTGCAGAGCCGCAACATCCTCATCGCGGACATGGGTTTTGCCTTCCTGCTCGCCTACTGGTCCGACACCTGGCTGGCCGGTGTCCGGGCACGATCGCCGCTTCGGACTCGACCTGCACTAGCGACGGCAACTGATACGTCCCCCGTGCCAGAGACAGCACCGACATCCGCGGCCGAGCAAGATGAGTCGGTCTACGCGCGGCGGTCCCGAATCCTCGGGACGATACCGGGGTTGATGGCAGTCGCGACGGTCGCAGTCGGATTCGCCTGGGGAGCGGGACTCCTGCAGTGGCTGGGCGTAAGCCTTCGTTCAGCTACCGAAGACGGGGGCCTGCGGTTGTGGTTCTTGCCGTTCGGAGTCCTCGGTCTCGGCGCCGTCGCTCTTGTCCTCGCAGGACACCGACTTGGACCTCGTCGACTCACGCAGACACTTGTCGGCTTCGTGGTCCTCGATGTCGTCACCTTTACGTTGATGGCGGTGGTCTTTCTGAGCTTCAACTTCGGCGGAGGTTCCCCCACCAACGCAACCGTCCACACCATCAGTCCTGGGGCGTCCGTCCCCAGTCCCCGGACCACCATCTCAGCGGCGGCCTTCGCAGGTTCCGGGCGCTTCGCCGTATATGACCCCGACCTGATCGACTCCAACGGGCTCACCGTCATCGGTGCACCAGACCTGAACGTCGTCCACGGTGTGGCAGCCGTGCAGGGCTACAGCTCGATCGTCGACGGCACCTATGCCTCTGGCACGGGATCGCACCAGCCGACCGGCCTCGGGCAGGACATCCTCAGCCCGGGTGCCATCGGAGATGGGACGCTCGACCAGCTCGACACCACGGTCCTTTTCGCACCGCGCGATTACTTCCTCGTCTCCCCCGAGTCCGACGCGGCGGCACCCGATCCGACAGCGGGCGAGCGGACGCTCGCGCCTGGTGAGCGCACGACGTGGTACTTCGGCGAGGACCTGGCCGTCACGAGCGTCGTGGTACTGGACGTGAACGCCAGCCGCGACGTCAGCCGAGGCCTACGCTTCGGACTGGTCACGTCCACCGGCGACACGTTGTGGGCACCTGCGGCGACCCTCGTGGGTCCGCACCTTCTTCGGGTCGCGCTCGATCGTCCCGAAGGAGCCATTGCTCTCGTAGCCGAGGCAGGCTCGACGAGGATCGGACTCGGCTCGCCTTCGGTCACGAGCGCGGACGGAACGTACTACAACGCCGACGGGCAGCTTCAGGGCGCGATCTCGCCTCCCCGTTGGACCTTTCGGGGCCTCGATGGATCATTTGCCGTCTTCGCGGACCGCTTCGCGCGTCCGGCTTTGACGCTGCGGGGCTCCCCACGCGCGTCGGTTCACGCGACGGCAGGACCGGCGTCTGCACCTTCGGCCGCCACCGTCTCGTCTCCCGACGGCGTAGAGGTGATAAGGGCCCAGGCGGCGATCCCGGGCTGGACCGCAACGTGGCACCCGGACACCGGCCCGAACGTGGCGCTCCGGGTGCGCCGGGTCGGCCTGGTCCAGGGCGTGGACGTGCCCGCCGGCCGCGGCGAGCTCACCTGGACCTATAAGCCGCCCGACTGGACCGTCGGCTGGGCTCTCTCTGCCTGCGCGCTCGCAGTCTTGGCGGTCATGGTCGGCTGGGCCTTGGTGGCGAGCCGCAAGCGAAGCAGCCCGAGTGACGGGGCTCCGAGCTGAGCGCGAGGTCCAGAGGGGGAGCTGACGTGTCAAGCGGACGACGCCCGCCCACGAGTGAAGCCGGCCTTTCGGCCGGCTTCACGAACAGACATCTATGAAGTTGTCTCCAACCGCCCCTCAAGCCACGCAATGCCCTCGGGCGGAGACCGTCTTGTCGGTCAGCCAGCGCATGACTGGCACCTCCACGGCCTTGTTGTGGGCTGGGCCCGGGCGGTAGATCTGGATGCTCCGCGGCCCCCGAAATCCGGCGGCACGCGGAGCCTGACTAACGCGGCGGACCACCCTCCTGTTCCGAGCTCGTCGAATGCATCGTCAAGCTCCTTCCGACTTCCTTCGCCGGATGAACGAACCGGCTCACTTCCATTGTCCGCCGAAGATGTCACCGCGTCAACACCTTCGACCTCCCGATTCACGGTTCGAGAACCGCGACGCCCCGCGGGTGATCCGGCTGCCCCTGGGACGGCCCGTGCGGGCTTCTAAGGTCGTGAAGTGGGCACCTCGACGCCCTGGATGCTCAAGAGGGTCTTCCCGTTACTCACCACCGTCATCCTGATAGCTGTCGGGATGGCGTCTTCGACTTGGTGGGGCCCCCACCTCGCCGGAAAGCCCGCGTGGCAGCTGCCCGACGACCTTTGGGGGACGATGATCGCAGCACAACGCCTGTTGCATCTGCACATAGGAGGCCTTTACACACCCCCGACCGGGTTGGTGGCGTTGCCGGGCGCTGCCGTGGCCCTGGTTCCGATCGCCGCGTTGATCGATGCAGCGGGACTCGGCTTCGATGTCCCCGGCGTGCACGACACCCACCCGGCCTCGTGGCTCGTCGCGGGGCCGTACGAGATCGCCCTCTCTGCTACGGCGCTGTTCGCCGCCGATTCGATCGCCGAACGCCTGGGGGCATCTCGACCGAAGCGAATGCTCCTTGCAACGGGAGGAGGGGTCACACTGTGGAGCGTCTCCGTTCGCTGGGGACATCCGGAGGATGCCGTGGCAGTCGCCTTGCTCATGTACGGCGTCCTGGCACTGGCCGACTCGAGAACCGAGCGCTCTGCATTTCTCCTCGGAGTTGCCGTCGCGGTCCAACCGCTCGTTCTTCTTGCCGTCCCCGTCCTCGTGGTCATGCTCGAGCCGAGGCGGGTCACCGGATATCTGACGAGGGCGGCCGCGCCAGGCGCCGCGCTTCTCGTCGTCGCACTCGCGGCGAACTGGCGAGCCACCTTGACAGCGGTGGCCGACCAGCCCAATTGGCCGGTGATCGACCACCCGACGCCGTGGATCGCCCTCGCGCCTCATATGAGCCACGGGGCGGTTGCCGCCGGTCCGGGTAGGGGGATCGCAGTAGTCCTCGCCTGCGCGTGTGCGCTCATGGTCGAGCGTCGGTGGGGAGGTGAGCTACGCACGACCGAATGGTCCTCCGTGAAGCTCACTGAGCTGCTCTGGTGGATGGCGGTCGCGTTGGCACTTCGTTGCGTGTTCGAGTCTGTGATGGTCGCCTACTACGTGTGGCCCGTGCTGGCGATGGCCCTCGTGGCGGCGGTTCGTCATTGGTCGCGCCTCATCCCTGCAACCGCAACGGCCTCTGCTCTCACCTTCGTCTCGCAAGCCTCGTGGCGCGGTCGATGGACCTGGTGGACCGCGGTCACCGCCGGCCTCGTCCTCGCCTTGGTCTTTGCTCGCGGCACGCGGTCCGAGAGGCGACTCCGTCAGATGATCATCTCGCCCGAGGTACCTCCTCCCCTCGCCACCACATCGTCTCAAGGCAGCCAGGACAATCGGCTGCGCAACACCACATAACCAACGAAGGCGCCCGCGTCGATGAGGCTATGGGCCAAGACCAACCGCATCAGCCGCCCCCGGCGTTGGTAGAGGCGGCCGAACAGAAGGCCCATCGCGGCGTTGCCGAGGAACCCACCGAAACCTTGGTAGAGGTGGTACGCACCGCGAAGCGCCGCGCTCGCCACAAGGGATCGATCGTCATTCCATCGGAGCTGGCGAAGCCGATGAAGCAGGTAGCCGCAGACCACCACCTCCTCCAGCACCCCGTTCTGCACAGCCGCGAGAACGAGCACCGGTATGCGCCACCACGTGGCGGGCAGGTTCGTCGGCACCACGCGCACGTTCAGCCCTGCGTGGTACGCGCCGAGGTAGAGCCCGAGACCCGCACCGCCTACAACCACGCCAAGAACGACACCCCACGCCGTTTCCCTCCCGAGCCGGGTCGTGTCGAGGCCGATGCTCGAGACCGACTCGCCCGACCTCACCAGCAGGTAGACGACGAGAGCGACCGGCACCATCGCAACGGCGATCCCCGCCAACTGGTATGCGAGGTCGAGTACGGAATGGCCCGGTGCGGCAGACGAGTTGATCACCGCCTTCTGCGCCCGCAGCGGAGCGCTCGCGCTGAGCGAGCGGAACAGGTCCAGCACGGCATAGAGAGCCGAAGCACCGAGGGAGAGCCCTAGTACGAGCCAGACCTCTATCCCCAGGGCTTTGCGATCCAGCACCTCTGAAGACCGCGCCAGGTGCTCGGGTGCTTCGCCACCGGTCAGAACCTCGCCCACTCGGATCGACGCTAATGCCACGCTCGAAGGCTGCCACCACAGGATCCGGGCGATCAGCGATCTGGAGGCGAGAGGATCCCTCCCAGGTGCTCGAGCAGATCGGCGATCATTCCCGCGATCTCCGTCACGGTTCGGGGCCCACTGCACAGGGCGTCGAGTATCGCCAGGCGGGTGGGATCCGAGAGCTCTTGCAAGAAGCTCGCGCCGCTCTGCGACAGCGGCGTCCACGGAGCGCCTGGGCGGGTGGGCTCCTGGTCAGAGCAGGAAGGCGCCTGGCCGGACCCGAGTGCCTGCCGAGCAGGACCTGATCGCCCGCGAAACGTGATCAGGCGCGCAGTGTCCGGAACCTGAATCGCTGTCCAGGGCGCGTCGTCGTCGCGAAGCCCTTAGAAGGGCGCGGAACCGCCGGCCGCCACGGTCGCATAGAGGAACTGCGCGTAGCTCGCCACCTCCGACGCCGGCGGCGCGGTCAACGACACCGGGAAACCGAAGTCGCTCAACGTGATCCCGGCGTGGAGCGAAGCACCGGAAACCCCGGGGACCGCCATCGAGAAGTTGATCGCCCGCAGTTGGCTGTCGGAGTCCACGTACACCTTGTACACGATCGGCCCTGCCATCTCGAGAACGCGCTCTCCCGCCTGCACGGCCGACGGCGGCAGCCCGGAGCTCGATAGTTGAGCCCCCGCGGCGGTCTTGTTGATCAGGACGGCGTAACCCTCGACCGGCACACCGTCGATCGTCGAAGACCCGATCGAGCTGACCGTGTTGCCCCGAGCCGCGAGCAACTGGAGCATCTGTGTCGGGTCGCTGCTGCTCAGAGAGCTTCCGGCCGCTGAGCTCGTGTTGCCCACCGGCACAGAGACCCAGCTCTTGCCGGGGAGCAGCTGCGAGATCTGGGGAACGCCCACGAAGACGTTACCGTCAGAGCTCAGGACCGAGAGGTGCTCGCCCTGGACGCTCATCGTGAGGCTGACGTCGCGCGTGGAGAAATCCACACCGCCACTCCCAGTCACCGTGATGGCGCCAGCTCCCGAAATACCTGTGATGGTCTCTGTCATCGACATCTGCGCACTGTGAAGATGCTGGGTGGTGCTGGCCGCGGTGAGCACTGCCTTCGCGGGGCTCACGGCCGCCTTGGACCCTACGGTCCTCACCGCGAATACCGCTCCTGCCGCCACGACGACCAGCAGTGACGCGGCGAGGGCGAGCCGGCGCCGACGCGACTTGGACCTGCCGGCATCGGGGCCGTCGGCGAGGACCTCGGGCGCTGCGCCCTGTCCGGCCTCTTGCTTTGATGATGCGTCGGCCGGCTGGATGCACGCCGCAAAGGGCTCGAGCGATCGGAACACCCTCCAAGCGGCCGCGTGCTCGGAGATCGGCCACGTCTGGTGCGCCGCGCCCTCGGGGTCGCCTACCTCCCAAAGCCCGCAGATCTGGCGGTCGGGGCTGTAGCCCCACAAGAAGCGCTGGCCCTGGTACGTGAACGTCGGCTGTGCTACAGCTTCAGAACGCACGACTGGACCCCTTTCTGGCTATGTGGGCTGACATCGGCAATTTGGGACAGAACCTGAAGCCCAGCGCCCAGCAGGAAAGGGCGGTCCACATGGGCCCACCATGCCACGGCTACCGTGGCAGCAGATCGGGATGTCGGCCTCTACAGCGCCCGGTATCTTGCCGAACAATCCCAGACAGCGAAGGAGACGCCTCGTGACAGGCGACCTGCGAGCCGAGACGATCACGATCACGGGCCACGGAGGCGACGGGGTCGAAGCCTACCTATCCCAACCGCTCGATGAAGGGCGACACGGCGGGGTGGTCGTGATCCACCACATGCCCGGTTACGACGACGGGACGAAGGAGATCACGCGCAATTTCGCGGCTCACGGGTACCTGGCGATCTGCCCGAACCTGTATTCACGCGAGGCCTCGGGATCGGGTCCCGAGGACACCGCCGCCGCTGTCCGGGCCGCGGGTGGTGTTCCCGACGAGCGCCTCTTGGGTGACGTCGACGGGGCGGCGAGGTTCCTCAAGTCTCTGGATCGATCGAACGGCAAGGTAAGCACGATCGGCTATTGCTCGGGCGGCAGACAGTCCTTCTTGTCCGCGTGCAGCCTCAAGCTCGACGCCGCCGTCGATTGTTACGGTGCCTTCGTCGTAAGCGCACCGCCCAAAGAGCTGGCCGGGCTGAAGGCCGGCCCGATCCTCCCCATGGCGGAGAATCTCTCTTGTCCCCTGCTCGGACTGTTCGGCTCCGAGGACCAGCACCCCTCACCCGAGGAGACGGCAGAGCTCGAGAAGGTTCTCGCGCGACACGGCAAGACCTTCGAATTCCACACCTACGAGGGGGCCGGGCACGCCTTCTTCGCGACGGACCGTCCCAGCTACCGGGTCGATGCAGCCCGGGAAGGTTGGAGAAGGATCTGGGAGTTCTTCGGTCGCTACCTGTCGGGGTGACGAGGTGATTCGCCCTTGCCGAGGAGTTCGAGCGAGCCGTCGAGAATAGAGCCGAAGGGTGGGGTCGATGATCGTCGGCGTTCCGAAGGAGCGCATGCAGGACGAGTACCGGGTGGCGATCACCCCGGCCGGCGTGCGCGAGCTCACATCGGTCGGTCACACCGTGTACGTCGAGAAAGGAGCGGGCACGGGATCTTCCATCCCGGATGAGGATTTTGTCCGTGCCGGGGCGGAGGTTCTCGCCGAACCCGACGACGTCTGGGCCACCGCAGATCTCGTGTTGAAGGTCAAAGAACCCGTGCCCGAGGAACATCCGCGCCTGGGCCTGCGCTCGAACCAGGTCCTCTTCAGCTTCTTGCACCTCGCTGCATCGCTCGAGCGCACCGATGCCCTCGTCGCCGCCGGCAATACCGCGATCGCCTACGAGACCGTGCAGCTCCCCGACGGCTCTTTGCCCCTGCTTACCCCGATGAGCGAGGTCGCGGGTCGCATGGCGCCGATCGTGGGAGCCCATCACCTGATGCGGCCCGGTGCCGGACGTGGGGTGCTCGTCTGCGGCATCCCTGGCGTGCGATCTGCCAAGGTGGTCATCCTCGGCGCCGGCATCGCCGGGGTGGCTGCGGCGACCCTTGCCGTGGGCCTCCGCTCCGACGTGCACATCCTCGACCGCAACATCGAACGGCTACGTCAAGTCGACCACCATTTCCACGGAGTACTCGAGACCGTAGCCTCGAGTGCTCACGCCATTGAAGAGGAGTGCCTCGAGGCCGACATCGTGATCGGTGCGGTACTGGTGGTGGGAGCCCGGGCGCCGAAGCTCGTCTCGGACGACCTGGTGGCGCGTATGCGCCCGGGGTCCATCCTGGTGGACATCTCGGTCGATCAAGGCGGCTGTTTCGAATCGACCAGGCCCACGACACACTCGCACCCCACTTTCGAGGCAAACGGCTCCCTCTTCTATTGCGTGGCCAACATGCCCGGCGCGGTCCCTCACAGCTCCACTCACGCGTTGTCAAACGTGACGTTGCCCTACATACTCGAGATCGCCTCCCTCGGGTGGCACGAAGCGCTGCGACGCGATGTCGCCCTGGCCAGAGGTGTCAACGTCGCCGAGGGAAGGGTCACCCACGAGCGGGTGGCAGAGGCACACGATCTCCTGTACACGCCGCTCGCCGAGTTGATGTGACCTCCCGCCCCGAGAGCGATCGGCGGGGCACTTGCCGAACGACGGCGTCGTAGCGCTTAGTCCCTCGTGGCATTCATGGAAAACGCAAAGGAATCCCTCAGTTTGCTCCAAGGCTCGCCGGACATGCTGGTGGCGACAGATCGGCGCCGGCTGACTCGGCCGAGGGCCCGCGCCGATGAGATCCACGGTTGTGGCGCGAGATCATCGAGGAGACCAGGAGATGCGAGACATGGACGAACCCACTGGCACGAATCCCGCACAGGAGCCGCCTTCCGGTCACCGCGTGCCGCCCAGCTCCGAAGACGTCGACTCCGAGCCGGCAGCTTCTGCGCCTGAGACCTCCACGAGCGACCCGGTCACGCCCGGCTACCAGTCGGCCGACATGACGCCCGAACCCACTGCCGAGGTCCCTTCCCAGCCCACAGCCGAGGTCCCTTCCCAGCCCACAGCCGAGGTCCCTTCCCAGCCCACAGCCGAGGTCCCTTCCCAGCCGACGACCCCACCGGGCTCCATCCAGCCGCCTGGAGCTGTTCCTTATGCGTTCGCCCCACCGCCCGGAACCGCTCCCGGTTCCCCCCCGCCGGGAGCGGTTCCACCGGGCCCACCTCCTCCTGGCGCCGTGCCCCCGTACGGCGCCTTCGGATACGGCGTGTCGCCTCCCTACCATGGCGGGCCCGGCTATCCGGGGAATGCCACGTGGCCCGAGAGTGGCGCGACCTGGGCCTGGCCTACCGCAGCGTCCAAGGCGCCTCGGCGCCTCGGGATGACGATCCTCACGATGATCGTGACCGCGGGTGTCGCGCTCGCCGCCGCCGCGGGGGTCCTGATCGGGCATGCGCTGTGGCACAACACATCGACCACGTCGGGTGCAACGCCGAGCGCCAGCTCTCCGCTCGGTAACTCCGGGGAAGGCTCGAACCCGTTCGGTTCAGGGAATTCAGGCTCTGGACAGGGCTCTTCGGCATCGGGCAGTCCTTCCGACGCGGCGTCCATCGCCCACAACGTCGACCCTGGCCTGGTGGACGTCAACACATCGATCAGCTACGACGGGGTACAGGGGGCCGGTACCGGCATGGTGCTCACACCCGCCGGCGAGGTCTTGACCAACAACCACGTCGTCGAAGGCGCGACCAAGATAAGCGTCACCGACGTCGGGAACGGCAAGACCTACGACGCCACGGTGCTCGGTTACGACCGCTCCGAGGACATAGCAATCCTCCAGCTCGTCGGCGCTTCCGGACTGCAGACGGTAAGCCTCGGCGACTCGTCGAAGGTGAGCGTCGGTGAAGGCGTCGTCGCCATCGGCAACGCGAACGGCGCCGGCGGCACGCCCAGCTACGCCGGCGGCTCGGTGACAGCGATCAACCAGTCCATCACCGCCAGCGACGAGATCGACGGGACATCGGAGCAGTTGAACGGTCTGATACAGACCAACGCCAACATCATCTCGGGTGACTCGGGGGGACCACTCGTGAACAGCTCCGGACAGGTCATCGGCATGGACACCGCCGGCTCGGGAGGATTCCAGTTCCAGTCCCCCAGCACCAGTGGCTTCGCAATCCCCATCGACCGGGCGCTGAGCACCGCGAAACTGATCAAGGCAGGATCCGCGTCGGCGACGGTACATGTAGGTCCGACCGCTTTCCTCGGGGTGGTCGTCCAGTCCGTAAGCGGTAACGGCCTGGGCCTCGGCGGCTTCGGCGGGCTCGGGTCGGGCAATGGAAACGGGTCGAGCTCCTCCACCTCGGGCGCCTACATCACAGAGGTGGGGTCCGGTAGCCCGGCGTCGCAGGCTGGGCTGGTACCCGGTGACACCATCACGTCGGTCGACGGTCAGAGCGTGACCTCCGCCAATGCGCTCACCAGCATCATGGTCGTCGAGAAACCCGACGCTTCGGTGCCGGTACAGTACGTCGACACGTCGGGACAACAGCAGACCACGACGGTCACGCTCGGCACCGGGCCACCGCAATGAGCGAGAGCGCGATGATGAAACGCACGTTCAGTGCTCCGACAAGAACCTCACGATCGCTTGCCGGAACTCCCGCCTCACGACCGCCGAGACGTGGTCCCCGGGAACCAGTTTGAGCTCGGCCTGAGGGATCGCCCCCGCGAACGAATCAGGTCGTCCTATAAGCGCGTCACGCTCCCCGTTCACCACGAGCGTGGGCACGGTGACGGCGCCGAGCACCTCCACACCGGGAGCCCCACATCCGGCGCGCTGGATTGCCGCTAGTGCCGCGCGGTCGGCACCTGTCGCGTCGGCAAAGTCCCGAAACGCCAGTGCCGTCGGGTCCGCTATCGCAGACCTGTCATCCGCCTCCAGTGCCTCAGCAATGCTCTGCGCCTGCTCTCGGCTCGAGAAACTACCCTCGAGAGTCCCGGTTCCGCCCAGCACGAGTGAGTGCACACGCGGGTCGGACACGGCGAGGCGGACAGCCACGAACGAGCCCATCGAATATCCCACCACAGAGACCTCTTCGATCTCGAGACGGTCTAGGAGCGCCTGTACGTCGTGCTCCATGGCTCCACCGAGGTACGCCTCTATGTCGTGAGGCTTCTCCGAGCGCCCGTGGCCCCGAGCGTCGATGAGCACCACCCGCCGCCCTGCATCGACGATCGCCCGGGCAACACCCGTACGCACCCAGTTGATCTTCGAATCAGACGCGAAGCCATGGTGCAAGAGCGTGGCGTCTCCGTCTCCCAACTCCTCGTAGGCGATTCGAACGCCGTCGAACGATTCGAAGCTCTTCACCTGTCGCGCCCTCTCATTCCTCGCTCGCGCGTTCACTCACCGAAGCGCACACTACAAAGGCGGGTGATCCCTTCCGTCGCCTCCTTGGGAACCTGTCACAACAAGGGTCGATTCCCCTCAGGACCAACAGGCGCCGCTAGCGTCAGGACTTGCCATTGATCTTCTCGACACCTGCGGTGGAGACAGCCAATGCTCGAGAAACCCTCACGCCCTTGGAGGTGGTCGCTCAGGTGGGCCGAACTCACCGCCCTCGTGCTGTGCGCTGCCACACTGCTCTCCTCCTGCAGCACGACGTCGCCCAACACGCGCAACGAGGGCACGGGCAATACAGACGCCGACGCCAACGCCAACGCATACGTCGGTCACTCAGGTCGGTGGCTGACGGACGCCAAGGGCGACGTCGTAATCCTGCACGGCATGAACATGGTGTACAAACGACCGCCGTACACTCCCGCGGCCACCGGCTTCGGGGAGATCGCGGCGCGCTCTCTGTCCGATTACGGGCTCGATCTAGTGAGGCTCGGCGTCATCTACTCGGCCGTTGAGCCGAAGCCAGGTGTGTTCGACGGCCATTACCTCGACTCGATCGCGGCGACCGTGTCGACCCTCGCCCGGCACGGCGTCTACACGCTTCTGGACTTCCACCAGGATCAGATGAGCGAGGCGTTTGGAGGCGAGGGTTTTCCATCATGGTCGGTGCAGACCAACGGCCTACCCGAAAGACGGTACGTCTTTCCCCTTGGCTACACCGAGAGCCCGGCGCTGAACGCTGCCTTCGACAACTTCTGGTCCGATCGAAAGGGGCCGGGTGGCGTCGGCCTGCAGGAACGTTACGCAAGCGCGTGGCGGTACGTGGCCAGACGCTTTGCAAAGGAGCCCTTCGTCGTCGGTTACGACCTCTTCAACGAGCCCTGGCCGGCCGGGGCCGGCGACGTCGAGCTCGCAAGCTTCTACGGGCGGGTGATCGCTGCAATCCGTTCGGTGGACCGACGGCACGTGATCTTCTACGAACCCTATGTGACTTTCAATTTCGGTGCACCCACCCAGTTGCCGCGCCTCGGGGACGCCAAAGTAGGCATGTCGTTCCACGACTACTGCCTTCAGGTCACCACCCAGAACGAGACGTCGTGCGCCGCATCGGAAATCAAGACCGTCCAGAACGCTTTGGCGCGCTCGCAGTCGACGCGAGACACACTGGTGTTGACGGAGTTCGGGGCGTCAGCAGACGAGCAGGACGTGGGACGTGTGGTTGGTATCGCACACCTGCACCAGCTCTCGTGGACGGAGTGGGCATACTGCGGATGCGATGACCCGACGGGTTCGATCCCCCCGACCAACGAGGAACTGGTCCATGACCCTCGCCTTCCTGCCACCGCAAGGAACGTCGACACGGCCAAACTCGAGACTCTCGTCGAGCCCTATCCGCGTACAGTCGCCGGGACGCCAATCTCGTACAACTACGAACCATCGAACCATGAGTTTCAGCTGGCGTATTCGACGAGAGCGCCCGACGGCCATCGGTTCGGGTCCGGGTCCGCCGACTGCACGACCGTCATCGTCCCGGCCCTCCAATACCCTCGCGGCTACAGCGCGACGGTCCACGGCGGGCACGTCGTCTCCTCCCCCGGAGCCGGATTGCTCCAGATCGTGCCGACTCCGAGAAGTCCCGGCGTCTCTGTCACGGTCGTACCGACCGAAAACGGCCACACGAGCGCTCTCGGAGTCTCGACGGCGTGCCCGAGGCGCTGACCGACGGCACTCGAGGACTCCCGGCACGCCCCGAGATGTCGCCGGGCGGTACGGGCCGTTCGACTCTACCCAGCACCTGTCGAGCGTGCCGAAATGGAGCACATGTTCATCAGCGAGGAGCTCAGCGTCACCGCTCCGTTCGGGGCGGCACGCGAGCGTCTTCAATTCGGGCTGATCTCCGGATTCGTCGAGCATTCCTCTTCGGACGCATACGAGCAGGGAACCCTGCTCTTGACGAGGCTGGGCCCATTCAGGGATCAGCCTCGCCTGGCGAAGCAGGTCCGGATCAAAACCCTGGCGCCATATCCGCGTGGAGACACGCTGGTGATCCCGGTCCGTTGGATGCCCACCGGTCCGGGCAGCGGCCTGTTCCCCGAGTTCGACGGCAACCTCGAGTTGACGCCTGACGGACCGGAGAACAGCCGACTGACGCTGGTCGGCAGTTATCGGCCCCCACTGGGCGCCCTCGGCAAGCGACTCGACAGGCTGGTGCTGCACCGGGCCGCCTACGCCACGATCTCGTCCCTGCTCGCTCGGCTGGTCAACAGCCTCGCCGAGCCACAAGGCGCCCCACCCGCCGCCTGAGTGGGCGCCGGCCCGGCCATCCTCCGAAGCCTGAGTCGACACCGGGCCGGCCATTCTCCGCAGCCTGATCCTCAGCTGTCCCCAGGACTCGGACCTGGGAGTCCGGTGGGAGCAGGCACGTCCATACCCACCGATGCGTGATGGTCTGGGGAAGCCCTGAAAGATCTTCACAACGACGACACCGGGTCCTTAGCCCCTACCCAACTCGCCTCGATCGCTGACAACCTGGCAACATAGGACTGCCAGAATCGCAACGAAGCGGAGGACAACGATGTCCGATGGTGTTCCCAGGTGGATGGAATCCGGTGACGCCGGTGCGACGGAGCACAACGGCTCTGCACGCCCGGGAGTCGGTCCGCCTCGCGGGGCAGAGCTCCTGGCCGACCCCACGCTGAACAAAGACACCGCGTTCACCGAGGCGGAACGCGACGAGTTCGGGCTTCGAGGTCTGCTGCCGTGGCGTGTGCTCACCATCGAGGAACAGGTCGAGATCGAGATGGAGCGGATTCGCCGCAAGGCCGACGATCTCGAGAAATACATAGGACTGGCTGCGTTGCACGACCGCAACGAGACGCTGTTCTACCGGGTGCTGCTCGACAACCTGGAGGAGCTCGCCCCGATCGTCTACACACCCACGGTGGGCCAGGTGTGCCGGCTCTTCGGCAAGGTGATGCGCCGCCAGCAGGGGCTGTGGGTCACCCCTGACGATGTGGACCGCATCCCCGACCTGCTACGCAACACGGGCCGGCCGGACGTCCGGTTGATCGTGGCCACGGACAACGAGCGGATCCTCGGTCTGGGTGACAAGGGCGCCGGCGGCATGGGCATCCCGATCGGCAAGCTGGCCCTCTACACGGCCGGAGCCGGCTTGCACCCGAACAAGACGCTCGCGGTCTCCTTGGATGCCGGGACGGACAACGAGCAGCTGCTCGCCGACCCCCGCTATCTCGGCTACCCGAAACCCCGGCTGCGGGACGGGGCCTACGAAGCGTTCGTCGAGGCGTTCGTCGAGGCCGTGCTCGAGGTCTATCCGCACACCGTCCTACAGTGGGAGGACTTCAAGCAGCACAACGCGATCCGGCTCCTCGATCGCTACCGGCACCGGCTGGCGAGTTTCAACGACGACGTGCAGGGCACGGCTGCCGTGGTCTCCGCCGGCATCCTCGCCGCCCTGAGGGTCACGGGCCAACCGCTGTCCGCCCAGAGGCTCGTGCTGCTGGGTGCCGGCGCATCGGGTATCGGCATCGCCCGGCTCTTCGAAGCCTTGCTCCGTGATGCCGGTCTGAGCGCGCACGAGGTTCGCCGGGCGGTGGTGCTGCTCGACTCGCACGGCCTGTTGTACGAAGGCCGCGATCACATCGCTGAAGACAAGCGTCCGCACGTGTTGCCCCGCCAGGAGTTCGAGGATTACGGATTCCAGCCGACCGATCCCATAGACCTCACGACCGTGGTCCACCACGTCGCCCCCACCGTGTTGGTGGGTGCAAGCGCGGTTCCCGGTGCGATCACCGAAGCAGCCGTTCGGGAGATGGCGAGCAAAGTCGCCACTCCGATGGTACTGCCGCTGTCGAACCCCACGTCCCTGGCCGAGGCAACACCGTCGGATGTGTACGCCTGGAGCGACGGCCGTGCATTGGTCGCCACGGGTAGCCCGTTCGATCCGGTCAAGGTCGACGGGCATGAGCGCGTCATCGGGCAAGCCAACAACGTCTTCATCTTCCCCGGGATCGGGCTCGGTACGATCGTGTCCTGCGCCCACGAGGTGACGGACCGGATGTTCCAAGTGGCTGCAACGACTCTCGCCGGTCTCCTGAGCCCCGATCGCATGGCAATCGGCGCGATGTACCCCGCATTGAGCGACTTGCGAACGGTCTCGCGCGCCATAGCCATCGCGGTGGCGCGCACCGCCCGCGACGAGGGCATCGGCCGCATGGCCGACGACGAGCAGATAGAGGCTGCGGTAGACGACGCCATTTGGAACCCCGACTACTCACAGCCGTCGTCCTCGAACCTCGAAGGGTGCTAGAAGACCCTCAGCAGCCCCGGGACTCCGGCGCCAAGGTCTTGGTAAAGACGTGACAAGGCAGAGCTGCGCGTCTGGGCGGTTGAAGCACGCGACGCTCTACGAAAGAGGCTCTTCGGAATCTGACGGGGTCCGGGCACCTCATCGGACCACGATCGAACCGAGCACCCGCCAGTTCGGCTTGCCGGCGTAGAGCAGCGCCCGTATCCGGTAGTTCTCGAAGTTGCGGAAC